>ERZ833515.184-NODE-184-length-60274-cov-12.161062_pt1 | contig 60274 bp, 47 predicted proteins | sample MGYA00519949_ERZ833515 | MGnify/ENA primary metagenome ERZ833515 (study PRJEB31850, sample SAMEA3708741) | human gut metagenome | biome: human gut; feature: human-associated habitat; material: faeces | place: China | collected 2014 ...
GGAACTTTTCTCTTATTATAGCACCAATCTTGTGAAATCACAATTTATTCTTGTAGCCTGCCGCTGATACCGTCTGGATTGGTTTTTCCTTTCTTTTTGTTCCCTTTAATTAGCCATGAACTGCTTCATGCCCTGGCTTTTTGAGCCGGGATTATCCGAGCCGTAGCCCTCCAGCAGATTGACCACGCCCCACACGCCAAGACCAGCGCCGAGAGCCACAACAAGAGTCTGCAAAGTATCAATCGCGGAAGAAAAAAACTGCATAGAGCCTCCATTTCTCCGGGGAATACCCGGCTATGAAAAAAGCCGCCATTTCTGGCGGCAGGTTACGACCTCTGGACACTTTGTCCAGAAGTGGGATTTATACATAGGCGTCCGGGTCATCCACATCATCATAGTTGAGGATGTCCTCGTCCTCGCCTATGGGCCCTGTGTCTGTCCCGTCTGCCTCGTACACCTCGCAAGCCTCGTTCAGCCCAGGCCGCCTGCGGCGGTTGATGAGCTGGTCGAGGGAAAAGGCGTTTTTCACTTTATCGGCCTCAGCCGTATATTTGTAGTTGGGGTGCTGCTTCAAGTCGTACTTTGGGGAATAGAACGGGGGCAGGCCCCGAAGCTGTAAAATACAGCGATCCCCTGGCATAGTGGCAAGCTCGGCGGGAGTCATCAGCTCCCGGCCAAGCCGCTGGGTGTTCTGGTTGTAGCTTTCCGACTGACCCTTAGAGCGCCCGTCCGTCTGCATATAGATGGTGGACTTTCCCAGCCAGTTTTCCGAAATCTCCTTGATGGTGGAGCTTTCCCTGCCGCCCAGGAAAACCACGCTGTCCATATTTCCCATGATCGTTTCCGCGTGCTTGTCATAAATGGCCTTGCACTGCGCCATCTGCTGGTAAAAGAGTGTCAGAGATATTTCACGGGAGCGGATAACGGCCACCAGCTTTTCCAGGTTGGGCACCTGCCCTGTATTGGCCGCCTCGTCCCACAGCACCCGCACATGATGGGGCAGGCGGCCCCCATGAACATTGTCGGCCCTCTCGCACAGCAGGTTGAACATCTGCGAAAAAGCCAGAGCCACAAGGAAGTTGTAGGTTGGCGTAGTATCGGAAATGGTAAAGAAAACCGCCGTTTTCCGATCCCCGATGCGGTCAAGGGCCAGCTCGTCATAGCTCATGATCTCCCTAAGCTGGGGGATGTCAAAGGGGGCCAGCCGGGAGCCGCAGGAGATCAGAATACTTTTGGCCGTTTTGCCGCTGGCTAATTTGTACTTTTTGTACTGCTTCACCGCAAAGCAATCCGGCTTGCGCTTTTCCAGGCCCTTGAACATATAGTCCACTGCGTTCATAAAGTTTTCGTTGTCCTCTTTCACCTCCATGCCGGAGATCATATCCACCAGGGTATTCATATTCCGATCCTCGGCGGGGCCCTCGAAAATGATATAGGCGATAAGGGCGCAGTACAAAAGCGTTTCCGCCTTTGTCCAAAATGGATCACCCTCCTTGCCCTCGCCTTTGGTGTTGGCTATGAGGGTATCGACAAACTTTAGAATATCAGCCTCGTTGCGGATATACGCCAGGGGGTTATAGTGCATACTTTGGGAAAAATCAATGGAATTGAACACCTTGATCCGATAGCCCCTCCGTTGTAGGAAAGCCCCCACCTGGGAGAGAACCCCGCCCTTTGGATCGACCACCACAAAGCTGCACCCGCCCTTTTTCTTCGCGCTGGCCTGGAGAAGCTGCGGGGTGAGCCAGAACCGGGTTTTGCCGGAGCCGGACGAGCCGATCACACAGGCGTTGAGGTTGCGGGCGTTGGCCGGATTTTTGGGGCGGGTGTTCATGGTAAGAAGCTCCGTCCCGGTGAGGATGACATTGTTTTCAAAGACGGGATCGACGAAAGGGGCTATATCTTTAGGCCCGCCCCAACGGGCGCTCCCGAACTCCTCATCCCGCCGGAATTTCTTTGCGTTCTTGCTCTTGAAGTGGATCAGCAGCCGGAAGCCCACCGCGCCCACAATGCCAACAAGCCAGTCAAAGGGATCAAGCCCCGGCGCAAGGTCGGCAAAGGCCGGGCCTACCGTCTGCCCCAGGCCCATGAGCTTATGGGGGAAACCCGCGCCAGCGGCCAGCCGGTAGGCCGTCCCCAGCTTTAGGCAGGCCCACAGCACAAACAAATAGGGGATGTTTGGTATCACATATTTTTTGACGCTACCTGTCCTCATGCACCGCCTCCTTTGTGCGTTCCAGCTTTTGGGCGGGCTGGCGGGCCGCTTCTGCGGCGGCCTCCTTGATCTGCTCCCGGATGGGGGCTTTTGCGGATTTGGTGCGCTTTAGCAGCCGTTTGGAATACTCGGAGAAACAGGCTGTGATCGCGTCGGCCTGCCCCGCCTTGAAGAACAGCAGGTGCTTATCCGGCGCGACTTGATAAAAGGCGTAGTCCACATTCCATTTCCGGGCCACCCGGTCAAAGAGGGCCGGGGCCTCCACCTCGATACTGTTGGTGGCGGCCCCGTGGCCCATGAGCTGCCCCACCGTCTGCCTGCCGTGGGGCGTCTGCTTGGCCCGGTGGTGTTTGGCGATCTTCCGGCCTACCGCCTGGAGAACATAGGCAAGCCCCCGCGCCGTGAGCTTGCTTGCCTTAATAGATACTGCTATGGTACGTCTGGAAACGTCCTCGTCTATCAGCCCTTATCCCTCCTTCCACACGAAAAAAGCACTTCTGGACAATGTGTCCAGAAGTGCCGCTATCGGTCTGTATGGCTTTGCTCCGGGCGGGGGCGTTCCGCCGCCTGGGGAAAACGGTCAATGACTTCTTTATAAGCCGCCATCTGCTCCCGGATGGAAAGCTGCGGATAAGCAAAAACCTTGTGCTCGTCTGGAATGTCCTCCAGCCCGTGGTAGTATTCAATAAACTGGCTGCCGTTGGGGAGGAAAAAACCGCCTTTGACAAACCCGCCATCCTCATTGATCCGCATATCCCGGCCATACGCCTCATAATCGAAATAATCCCGCAGGTTTTCGGGAATGTTGATTAGTTCCATGTCCTCCGCGTAAATGCGGCCCAGGGTTTCATCATCAGACACGCCGATATAGAAATCGTAGCAATCCAGATTTTCCACCAGATTGATGAGGTCGCCCACGCCGGAGGTATGCTCGCCGCTGGCAACAGCCGCCTCAAACTTTTCCAAATCGCTTTTATCCAGCTCGGAGAGCAGGCAGGCCAGATGGTTGAGCTCGTCAATGCTTTCGTATTCTCCCAGGCAGGCGTTGAGTTCCGGCAGGTCGCCGTCATAGTCGGCAATAAAAATCTCCTCATACTGGATATTGTCAACGCCGATCCGTTTAAGGAGCGCCTGTACTTCCTCGGTAGTCGTGGGGAATTTCAACGGCTCACTTGCCAGCTCACCCTCGTTGTATTTCCCCAGGTTGGTGACATACGCCTCAATGAACGCCATATCAGCACTGCCTCTGGCCCTTGACGGTGAGGATGCCGTCCAGGGTGGTGGCGGTGATCCCCAGCCGCTGGGCCACAGCGATGTCATTTTTCACCGCTTCATTCACATAGCTCCCGCAGACTACCAGCACGCGGGAGCGCCGGAGCAGGTCGCGCCCCATATCAATACCGCTTTTATGCTCCTCCGGCACCGCGTCATTGAGGAACAGCGGCAGATAGAGCATAGGGCAGATGGGGGAATATCCCGCATCATAGACAATGCGGCAGTATTTAGCTGCCTGCTCCATGACCTCGCACTCGCCTCCACGCCATGCAGCGGTCACATACGCAAGGGGTCGTTTCATAATCAAAACCTCCGTTTCTTTCATATAGGTAGGGGCAACCCTATCCCCCCGCCCTTTCCCTATCCAGGGAAAGGGGGCGGCTCTGGAGGATATCCCCCCGCCGCTTGCCGGGGAAATAGCACAGCCGGGGCAGACCGTCAAGGGCGAGCCGCCGAAAACGGCGGTGCGCTGCACCCTTGACGGCCCACTCCCGGCTGTACTAAAAAACAGGCGGCGACGGGGGATATATACCACCAGAGCCTCTGCGCGAGGGCGGAACCCTCGGGACAAAGTGTCTCGAAGTTGTTACTTGTCAAGTTCCTGCTTTTTTGGGGCTTTTGCCAGCTCCGGCGGCTGCTTTTCTTTCCAGTCATCCAGCAGGGACATAATCTGTTCTTTCATTTTGGCGGGAGTGACCTCCTTGCCAAAATACTTTTCCAGTTCCGCAGTAGAAATAATCACGCCTCGATCCTCCTTTTTCTGTTCTGATAAGATACCGTCAATGACATCGCCGTTAAGCTTGCCTTCCTTATCCAGCTCCCGGAGCCGTTTAGCCTGGGCCAGCGAGGGCGAAGCCTGCTCCCCGTCAATGGAAACAGCAATAAGCCTCTGATTTTTCGGTTTGATGTAGGAAAGCTCCACGGCAGGCATGAAGCCCATCTTTTTATCGTCTACCTTATCCAGAAGCTCCGGCACAAGGGAGTTGAGCCGCAAGTAGCGCATGACCTTTTTATAGTTCATTTCATGCGCCTCGCCTACAATCTCAACCGAGCGTTTCCCGACATCGCCTTCCGCAACGCCTTTCAGCCGCCCGCCCTGATGCTTGATGTCCTCAACCTCGAGTTCCAGCAGCGCGGCCAATTCGCTGGGGAGCATCCCGTCACGCTGCTTGTTGCTGTCCTTCATGGCCTGTACCGCTTCGTGGTCAGTCATTTCACGGACGATAAAGGGCATTTCCTCCAGCCCCGCCAGTTCACTGCCGTGGGTACGGCGATGGCCCGCTACAATTTCGTAGCCGTTTCCGTCTTTCTCCGGGCGGGCAAGACCGGGAACCATTACACCGTTTACGCGGATAGAAGCAACGATTTCCTGCATCTTTGCATCGTCCCTTACCTTAAAGGGATGCGGACGGAATGTGTGAAACGGATGAACCTCGGAAAGTTTCAGATAAACCAGCTTGCCTTCCTCAACCGGGCGGGGCGGTGTGGTCGGCTCGGGAGCCGTCTGTTCCGCAGCAGCAGTTTCCTTCGGTGCCGTATCCTGTGCAGGCTTAATGGGCTCCTTGGCATCCGGGGCCTTTCCGTCACTTCGGGACACTTTGTCTCGTTTGGACGGCTTGGGCTTGTCAGGGGCCGCCTTATCCGCCTTGGGTGGGCGGCCCTTGCGGGCCCCAGCCGATTTCTCCGCTTTCTGATTTTCAGTCGCGGCCTTTTCTACTTTCGGCGGACGGCCACGGCGCGGCTTTTTCGGTTCCTCCGTATTGGCGGGCTGCGGTGTTTCTCCGGGGGCTGCCGCCTCTGGCGTTTCGGGGGTTTCCGCCTTTTCGACTTCGGCACGGGCGTTCTGTCTCTTTTCTGCCATAAGCTCATTGATTTTGTCAAAGGACACAACCACATCGCCGGGCTCAGGTATGGCAGGCCCGGTCTGTTCCTGCTGGGGTTCAGATGCTGCGGCCTGTTCGGGTGTGGCGATAGGCTCGGCGGCCTCCGGGGAAATATTCTCCGCAGGGCCAGTATTCAGTTTTTCATCGGCCATTTACGATCCTCCTTTTCGTTAAAGTTGCACAAATTTGAACGCTAAAATTTTGTAGTTATTTTTGTGCCTCCTTTCCGTCTATCCACGCAAAAAAGCCGCCCGTTTCTCATGCCGGACGGCTTTTTGCGTAATGTGATAGATCAAATATTATTTTTTCTGGTTTGCAGGCTCCGAAAAGCCTTGTATTTACAGTGTTCCTAATAGGAAGTAATCATAAGCCTGTGATAGTGATTCTATCGCAGGCTTTTTGTTTGGTGGGGAATATACCTTCTTCAACGGGCAGTCTGCATGCAGACTGCCGGCAGTGCTGTTTGCCTTGCAAATTGCGGGGCGGCATGGTATACTAACTTGCGCAACACTTTATATACAAAAAAGCTACAGAGGAATTGGAATTCAATGATTGAGACGATTGCGGCGGTCAATCAGGCTGTCAATAATTTTGTGTGGGGCGTTCCCGCCATGGTGTGCATCATCGGCGTAGGGCTGCTTCTCAGCGTGCGGACACGCTTTTTGCAGATCCGCAAATTTCCGTACGCCATTAAAACGACCATCGGGCGGATGTTCCGCAAAAAGGATGCCTCGGATGGCTCGATGACGCCATTTCAGGCGGTATGCACGGCGCTGGCGGGCACGGTGGGCACCGGCAACATTGCGGGCGTGGCTGGCGCCATTGCCATCGGCGGTCCGGGGGCTGTGTTCTGGATGTGGTGCTCGGCACTGCTGGGTATGTGTACCAAATTTGCCGAGGTCACGCTGGCGGTGCATTTCCGGGAGAAAAACGCGGCCGGGGAATGGGTCGGCGGCCCGATGTACTACATTAAAAACGGTCTGGGTAAGCACTGGCAGTTTTTGGCGGTGCTTTACTCGCTGTTTGGTGTTCTGACTGTCTTTGGCACCGGCAACGCCACGCAGGTCAACACCATTGTGGCAGCCATTGACACGGCGCTGCTGCAGTATGACCTTGTGGGCAGTGGGGCGCTCTCCACCCTGAATCTTGTAGTGGGCATCGCAGTGGCCATGCTGGTGGCGATGGTCCTGCTGGGCGGCATCAAGCGCATCGGCAGCGTCAGTGAGCGCCTGGTGCCTTTTATGGCGCTGTTTTACATTGTGCTGGCTGTGGGCGTGGTTGCGCTGAATCTGCCGCGCTTTCCGGCAGTGATGGAGTCGATTTTTGCCGGGGCGTTTAATCCGGTAGCCTTCACCGGCGGTACGGTCGGCAGTCTCTTTATCAGTATGCAGAAGGGCGTTTCCCGGGGTATCTTCTCCAACGAGGCGGGCCTTGGCACCGGCTCGATCGCCCACGCCTGCGCCGACACGAAAAAGCCGGTCAAGCAGGGCATGTTTGGTATCTTTGAGGTGTTTGCCGATACCATCGTTATCTGCACGCTTACGGCGATGGTCATACTCTGCAGCGGCACGGCAGTCAGCTATGGCACGGCTGCCGGGGCCGAGCTGACGATCTCCGGCTTTACTACGACCTACGGCGGCTGGGCCTCCATCTTTACGGCGGTGGCGCTGTGCTGCTTTGCCTTCTCCACCATCATCGGCTGGGGCTTGTATGGCTCCCGCTTTATTGCATTTCTCTGCCGCAGCGATAAGGTGGTGCGCCCCTTCTTTGTCGTCTATTCTTTTATGGCGATTCTGGGCGCAACGATGGATCTGGGCCTTATGTGGAGCATTGCAGAGACCTTCAACGGTCTGATGAGCATCCCGAACCTGATTGCGCTGCTGCTGCTCTCCGGTACGGTGGTGCAGCTGACAAAGGAATATTTTGAAAAAGAAAAGGTGTAAGAAATGTTTGTAGGAACTTGGTGGTCCCTGATGCCGCCGATCATCGCCATTCTGCTGGCGCTGCTCACAAAGGAAGTCTATCTCTCGCTGTTCGCTGGCTGTGCGCTGGGTGCGCTGCTGGTGGCAGAGTTTCACCCCTGGGTCGCGTTTGACACACTGTTCAACACGATGATCGACAGCGTCGACTTCTCGATTCTGATGTTCATGATCCTGCTGGGCATGGTCGTTATGCTCATGCAGGAGTCCGGCGGCACCCGCGCTTATGGTGAGTGGGCGGCGAAAAAGCTCAAGAGCAAGCGCGCCACGCTCGTGGCGACCTCGCTGCTGGGTGCGCTGATTTTTGTGGACGACTACTTCAACTGCCTGACCGTCGGCTCCGTCATGCGCCCGGTTACCGACAAGTACAAGGTTTCCCGCGCCAAGCTGGCCTACATCATCGACGCCACGGCGGCCCCGGTCTGCATCATTGCGCCGATCTCGTCCTGGGCGGCGGCGGTCAACTCCTACGTCCCGGCGGGCAGCTCGATGTCCGGCTTTGAGATGTTCGTCCGCACGATCCCGTTCAACCTGTACGCGATGCTGACGCTCTACATGGTGTTCTTTACCTCGCTGCTGGGCTTCGACTTCGGCCTGATGAAAAAGCACGAGCGCAACGCCGCCCACGGTGACCTGTTCACCTCGGGCGGGGAGGCATTCCAAAACCAGGAAATCAAGGACCCCACCGAGGGCGGTAAATTTGCCAAGGGCAAGGTCATTGACCTGATTGCACCGATGATCGTCATGATCTTTACGGCCATCGCCACGATGATCTGGACCGGCTATCTGAACGGCGGCACGAACCTTGTCGAGGACTTTGCCAACTGCTCCTCGTCGGAGTCGCTTGTCTTTGCGGGTCTTGTCACGGTGGGCTTCCTGCTGCTGTTCTACCTGCCGCGCCGCGTTATTGGCTTTAAGGACTTCATGAACTCCGTGCCCGAGGGCGGCAAGCTGATGATGCCGCCCATCCTGATTCTGGTGCTGGCCTGGACGCTGAAGGGCATGACCGACGCGCTGGGCATCGGCGACTTTGTGCGCCAGGCCGTCAGCCTGAATGAGGGTCTCATGCGCTTTGTGCCGCTGCTGATCTTCTGCATTGCGATTTTTATTGCGTTCTCCTCCGGTACCAGCTGGGGCACGTTTGCGATTTTGGTCCCCATCGTCGTCAATATGTTCTCCGAGACGGACCCCACCATGATGATCGTAGCGGTATCCGCGGTGCTGGCGGGTGCGGTCTGCGGCGACCATATTTCGCCGATCTCGGATACGACCATCATGTCCAGCTCCGGTGCTCAGTCGAACCACATCAACCACGTGCAGACCCAGATGCAGTACGCCATGGTCGTCGTGGCGGCCTGTGTGCCCGGCTACCTGATCGCGGGCTTTACCGAAAACTGGCTCATCACGCTGGTGTCGTCGCTTGCCATTCTGACCGCAGCCCTGCTGTATCTGCGCAGGCGCAGTCTGGCCGAGGACGCCAGGGCATAAAGAAAAAGCAGTGCTTTCCAAGCGGAAGGCACTGCTTTTTTTGTAGGGGCAAATTCCGTATCCGCCCGGCCCAAAGCCTTTACTTCAGCGTGCCGTCCAAAATCTGCTGGTAATACCACGGCTTTTCAGCGTGAAAAACCCGCCCGGCCAGATGGGAAAAGCGCGGGTCGGTGATCTGGGCAGGGAACCGCAGCTCCCATGCGCAGAGGGCCTGATATTTGAACCGCAGCTCCCGGTTGGCGGCGTTGTTTCCATACTTGGAATCGCCCAGAATCGGGCAGCCGATGTGGGCAAGGTGGGCGCGGATCTGGTGGGTGCGGCCGGTCACAAGCTCAACCTCCAGCAGCGCCAGACGGCCGCTGACAGCCAGCGTTTCGTAGCCGGTGATGACCTCCTTTGCACCGCCAGCAGTCGTGTCGGTGATGCGCACGATGCCGCGCTCGGCATCCTTCAAAAGGTAATCGCGCAGCAGGGCGGCGGGCGGATTCGGGCGGCCGAAGGTCACGCAGAGATACCGCTTTTCAATGGCGCGGCTCTTGATGGCGGCCGTCAGAAAGGCTTCCGCAGCGCTGCTTTTGGCCAACAGGACCAGACCGCTGGTACCGGTATCCAGCCGGTGGCACAGCACAGCATGGGCCGGTTTTCCCTCGGCGGCCAGCTTTGCCTGCACGCGGCGGACTAGCGTGTCGCTGTCGGGGCCGTCTACCGCAATGCCTGCGGGCTTATTGGCGATAATGATGTCATCGTCCTCATATACAAACACGGCGGCAGGGGTGGGGCGGTTCTCCAACTGCTCATCCGTCAGGAAGAGCCTGATGCTGTCTCCGTTCTGCACCCGGGTGGAGAGGGACTGCTTTTTGCCGTTCAGCTTGATCTTGTTCTCCCGCAGGGCCTTGTTCAGCCGCCCCATGCTGAGGGCGGGAAACTGATCCATCAGATATTTGTCCATCCGCACGGGCAGCAGGCATTTTACATGCAGTTCTTTCATTTTGTCGTCAACTCCTGATCCCACAAAATCGTGGCGTCGTCAATATCCAGGGTGACCATCAGCCAGCCGGCATCGTGGTCATCCACATCCAGTATCGGGTATTCCTGCCCGTCTGCACACAGCGCTGCGGCACCCGTCAGGCGGGCGCGCGCAAAGGGAGAATCGGCAAAACAGACGGTCTTTTTTGTGGCGTCCAGCACGCCGCGGTTCCACAGCGCGTCGGTGTAATCGGCCAGTCGCAGGGGGTAGCTTTCGTTATAGGGGGTGCAGAGGGCATCAAAAACCTGCCCCTGCAGGCCGGGTGCAATGACATACCAGGCGGCGCCGTCCGGCCCGGTTACCTGTCCGCACCAGGCGAGGCTCCGCACAGGCTCCACTGCCTGTAAAAAAGCCCCCTCATCAGCAAACAGATAGAGCGTATCACCCTCCAGTGTGCCGGCAGCCAAGGCATCCAGCGTGGTCTGCCGCTGGGAGGCAAGGGCACTTTCGTCATACCGGGCGGCGAAGGGGTCGTTGGTGGTCATGCCGTTGTCGGCAGCCCACAGCGCCAGATGCAGGCAGTCGGCCTGCAAGCCCTGCACCGAGAGAATGTGCCGGTATTGTCCGGCAGCCTGCCAGAAATCGCTGACCATCTCCGATGGGAAGGCTGCCGTTTTCTGCGCGCTTATCATTGCGTCATGCCGTGCAGTCAGTGCGGGGCTGATGTCCCACAGCTGCACGGCAGCCAGCAGTGCGGCCCAGACGGCGGCACGGGGCAGGCGTGTCAGCCCTGCAAAGGCAGCCAGCGTCAGCAGGTCGTACACAGGCCAGAACAGCCGCCCGCCGGAGCGAAAAACAGAAAACAGCTTGATGAGGGACGGCGGCAGCGGCAGAACGGCCAGTGTCGCCCCATTGGCGGTGATGACATTGCTGACAGCAAAGCCGGTCAGCACACAGCAGACAAGGCAGAGCGCCCAGTGCCGCCGCACGGCGGGCAATATGCGCCGCCGCGCCGCCGCGAGCGTGATCGGCAGGGCGGCCAACACACCGAGGCCCAGATAGGCGAAGGCATCATAGTTGCCTTCGACCTGATTCTGCGCAGGCAGCAGGCGGCTGTAGAGAACGCCGTTTACCCCTATAGGGTTCCACAGTGCGTTCAGGTTCATGGCAAAATAACCGTACAGCGCCTGCCCGCCGCTGGTGGCGGTGCCGTAGAAAAAGCCCAGCACCCAGCCCAGCAAGACAGTACAGGCCATATTGGCGCCGAGGAAAAGCGCCGGGCGCAGGTATTGCCGTTTTTGCACGGCGTATTCCAGCAGCAGCGCCAGCGTAATGGCGTAGGTCATGGGCAAAAAATAGGGGTGGATGCCCACGGCGATCACATTGAGGAAAAACAGCCCCGGCGCGGCGTACCGCCCTTGCCGCCGCAGCGAGAAATAGCAGTACAGCGCTGCCAAAACAAGCCACTGTGCGCCTAACGAGGTGTGTCGGAACGCGCGCTCAATCAGAATGGGGCTTGCTGCAAACAGCAGGGCACCGGCCAGCGGCGCTGCCGTCCCCGCCGCGAACAGGCCGCAGAGCAGCGCACCAAAGCCGCCCTGCAGCAAAAAGCAGAAAAATGTAAACCAGCCGAAATACTGAAAGGTGCCGCCGCAGAGTGCGGCCAGCGGGCGGCAGAGCACCGCCAGCAGGGGGATAGAGTCGGTGTAGGCCACACTCACACCGCTGGGGGCGTTGACGGCGGGGCTTACGCCCAGCGGCCAGCGCAGGGCGCTGTCGCGGTAAAATAGCCAACCGGCGTAATGCTGCTGAATATCCTTTTCAACAAAGCCGCCGCGGCAGAAGGCATCGTTTGCCACATCCAGCGGCGCGATACCGTACACAAGCAAAAATACGGCAATGCCGATAAGCGCCCCCAGCAAAAACAATCTAACTTTGCGCGAACCCAAAAATCTATTTTGAATCATGGATCAGCCTTTCTTATTATTGGTATAGAAAATTTATAAAATAAAGCATACCACAACCGCGTAAGGGAAATCAATGCTTTTAAGGAATTTGCAGGGGGAGCGGGGGGATGATGGGACGAACATTGAACTTGACCGTTGCCACTGCGCTGTCGGACAGATTCCATATCCGCCCGCGGAAACTCCCCGGCAACACAAAAAACGCCCCCTGAAGTCAGAGAGCGCCCACTTACTGAAAATTTCGTTGATCAGCTGTTCAAATCCCATGCACGCTGGAAATCCATGACGGGATAATATCCGTTAGTTGTCGAATCAAAGAGGATTCTGACGGAGTAAGTATCCCGAACCATTCCACCCAGCTTATTTTGCGCAGAATAGTCAAGTTCGACCTCTATCAGCCGCAGGGTGTCCTCGCCATTGTAAGGCTCGTCTTCCCAAGTGACTTTTGAATCGTTCAGAACAAAAGAATCTTCATTATCTAATTTGATATCTTTGTGGAAGGCTTCAAGCGCGGCCGTGACGGCTTTATCTTCCGATACAACATAATCTTTCCCGGTGGCATACACGATAACAAACAGATTGGCAAACAGCAAAGCGATGACAACGAAAAGTCGCAGGATAAGTGCAACACGCGTCAATGCCTTTTTGCCGAACAGGACTTCCTTTATAAGTCTGCCGACAAACGGAAAGCATAGAATCCCGCTTACGGCAAATATAGTAATAACAGCGAATGTTCCGCCGTCAAAACCGCCGCGGGTGTATCGGCGCATCCCCACAAAAATGGATGTGGCAAGTGCAATCAGGATGCACCCAAAAACGATACCGATAAGTGACATCAGCAAATTTGGCTTGACTTTATAGCCGCACTTTGTGCAAACGGTAGCTTTTTCGCTCAACGGCGCACCGCACCAACCGCAATATTTGTGCTCTTTGTTTTCCTTTACGCCGCAAGACTTGCAAATCTTGTGCCCCGATTTTTCACCACAACTTGTACAGTATCGCATTTATAGCTTCCTCCCGAATATGAGTATAATACCAGTATACAGATTATACACATAATAATCAAGTGTAAAAAACACACATAAATAATGCGTTGTTTTTGGTGGTATTTTCACCCACAATATAGAGGGGTGGTAAAATGGCTTTCAAGATTCCAAAAGAAGAATATGTCAATCGTACATTCAGGCTTGAAAAATCTCTGCTTGACCGCATGGACAAAATCTGCGACAAAGAGGGCATTTCACTGAACCGCCTTACGGTGCTGTGCATCGAGTATGCGCTCAACGACATGGAAGAAAATTCCGAAAACAAAGAATCATAAAACCGAGCAGCGCGTGTATCTTCACACGATACACGCGCTGCTTTTAGCGCACAAAAAATCCCCTGTCCGATGCAACACATCGAACAGGGGATTTTATGCCGCTGACCGGGATCGAACCGGTACGGTATCGCTACCGAGGGATTTTAAGTCCCTTGCGTCTGCCAGTTCCGCCACAGCGGCATAGTATGGTTATTGTAGCGCAAAAAGGCGGAAATGTCAATCTTCCCGCCGGGTGTTTTTGCACAAAAAGGGCAAGAGAGTATCCCGCTGCCCTGAAGGCGAGGAATTTTCTGGCTGTGCAGACAGTTTTCGCGCAAAAAGCACAAAAAATTCAAATTCTTCCGCTTGTGCTTTTGGCCGTGATTTGCTATACTGATATGGTATGTTTGGACAGGTGCGCCCATTTTACAGTATGCGGGCGTTTTGGATAAGGAGAATTTAGTTGGAAAAGCTGACCTATACCCATAATGATGCCGCTGCCAAAGCACTGGCATCGTATTACGAGACCCCGCCGCTGGCCTATGTCCGCAGCTACGGCTGCCAGCAGAATGTCAATGACGGGGAAAAAATCAAGGGCGTTTTGCAGGATGTGGGCTACGGCCTGTGCGATACGGCCGAGCAGGCGGATCTGATCCTATTTAATACCTGCGCCGTGCGTGAGCATGCCGAGCAGCGCGTATTCGGCAATGTGGGGGCGCTCAAAAAGCTCAAGGAAGAAAACCCGCGGCTGATGATCGGCATCTGCGGCTGTATGGCCCAGCAGGAGCATATTGTGGAAAAGCTGCGCCAGAGCTACCCATATGTCGATTTAGTGTTCGGTGTGGACGGCATTGACCGCCTGCCCGCCATGCTGGCGGAGCGCATCCGCAAGGGCAAGCGCTATCTGGAAAAGCCCTCCGAGCGCAACGCTGTGGTCGAGGAGATGCCCATCCGCCGCGATTCCGGCTTCCGCGCATGGCTGCCCATCATGTACGGGTGCGATAACTTCTGCACCTACTGCATTGTGCCGTATGTCCGCGGGCGGGAGCGCAGCCGTGAGCCCGCCGCCATTCTGGAGGAGTTCAGGCAGCTGGTGGCGCAGGGCTACAAGGAGATCACCCTGCTGGGCCAGAATGTCAACAGCTACGGCAAGGGGCTGGAAAACCCCATTGACTTTGCCGATCTTTTGAACCTGCTGTGCGAGGTCCCCGGTGATTACCAGATCCGCTTTATGACAAGCCACCCGAAGGACGCCAGCCGCAAGCTGATCGACACGATCGCCGCGCAGGAGCATCTGTGCAAGCACATTCACCTGCCGGTGCAGTCCGGCTCTGACCGGCTGCTCAAGGAGATGAACCGCCATTATGATGTTGCGCAGTACATGGAGCTTATCCGCTACGCAAAGGAGAAAATCCCCGGCGTAACCTTCTCCAGCGACATCATTGTCGGCTTCCCCGGTGAGACCGAGGAGGATTTTGAGGCCACGCTGGAGCTTATCCGCAAGGTGGGCTACATGCAGCTGTTCACCTTTATCTACTCCAAGCGCACCGGCACCCCGGCGGCCAAGCTGCCGGACCCCACGACCCACGCCGAGAAGGCTGCCCGCATGGACCGCCTGCTGAAAACGCAGGAGGAGTTCGCCTTTGCGGCTGCCGCCGCCATGGCAGGGCAGACCGTCCGTGTGCTGGTGGAGGCCGCCGGCCGCAACGAGGGAACCGTCAACGGCCGCCTCGATAACAACCTTGTCGTGGAGTTCACAGCCCCCGAGACGCTTATCGGCCATTGGGCCATGGTGCGCATCACAGGCTCCCGCGCCGCCCTGCTGGTCGGCGAGCTTGCCGAGTAAACCGGTATCAAACCTACTATATATAATAAGGAGAATATCTACCATGGATTGCATTGATCTTTTTAAGAAAGCCGCCGCCGCCCTGCAGACCGATCCCCGCTATCTGGAGCTGGACGCTGCCCGCCGTGAGAATGACGCTGACGAGGAGCTGCAGCAGATGATCGGCGAATTCAATCTCGCCCGTCTGGACCTGAACAACGAGAGTGCCAAGCCCGAGACCGATGCCGCCCGTGTGGCCGAGCTGAACGAGCGCGTCAACAGCCTGTACAGCCAGATCATGGCCAGCGAGGGCATGGTCCGCTACAATACGGCCAAGAAGGAATGTGAGGAGATGGTCGGCCATATTGACGCCATCATCAACACTGCCATGAACGGCGGCGATCCGATGAGCGTCAAGGCACCCACCGGCGGCTGCACCGGCAGCTGTGCCAGCTGCGGCGGCTGCCACTAAAGCGTGAGGCGCGGGGCAGAGAGGCCGTAGGGGCGCATTCTATCTGCGCCCGCAGCACTGTACGCAGCCGCATACCTTCCGGGCGGATATGGAATCCGCCCCTACAAGAACAACATACCAACTAGAATCAACAGGAGTGTGAAACATGGCCGAGCAAGCAGTATCGCCCATGATGCAGCAGTATTTTGAAATCAAAAAACAGCATCCGAACGAGATCCTGTTTTACCGCGTCGGAGACTTCTATGAGATGTTCTATGATGACGCCCTGACAGCCTCGCGCGAATTGGAGCTGACACTGACCGGCAAAAACTGCGGCAAGGAAGAGCGCGCCCCCATGTGCGGCGTGCCGTTCCACTCCTATGAAACCTATATGGCGCGCCTGATCGCCAAGGGATACAAGGTCGCCATCTGTGAGCAGATGGAGGACCCGGCGCTGGCGAAGGGGCTTGTCAAGCGGGACATCATCCGCGTTGTCACCCCCGGCACTGTCATTGAGAGCAGCATGCTCTCGGAGGATAAAAACAACTATCTGGCAAGCATTTACTGCCGCCGCACCCGCGGACGCTGGCGCGCGGGTGTCTGCTTTGCCGATATATCGACAGGCGAGGCCTACGCCACGGAGTTGAACGCCGAGAAGATCGGCGGCGCGATCATCACCGAGCTTTGCCGGTACATGCCCAGCGAGATCCTGATCTGCCCGCCGATGCTCGACTTCAAGGATGTGACGACCTACATCAAGCAGCACACCCACGCTTTGGTGGAGCTGCGTGAGGACGCCTGCTTCAAGGACACTGTTATGGAGTCCACGATGGCGGACCAGTTCGGCACGGACTGGCGCGAGACGCTGGGCTATGAGAAGGACGCCCTTGTGCCTTACGCCGTGGCTGCCTTGCTCAACTACCTGCACGAAACCCAGAAGCACGGTGTTGAGCGCATTAAGACCGTGCAGAACTATGCCGATGCCCAGTATATGAGGCTGTCCCCTGTGACACGCGCCAATCTGGAATTGACCGAGACGATGCGTGGCCGCGAAAAGCGCGGCACGCTGCTCTGGGTGCTGGATAAGACCGAAACCTCGATGGGCAAGCGGCTGCTGCGCTCTTGGATTGAGCAGCCGCTGGTGGATGCCGAGGCCATCAATGCGCGGCTTTGCGCAGTGCAGGCGCTCTACACCGCCAACATGGCCCGCGCTGATTTAAAGGAGGCACTCGGCCATGTGTTCGACATCGAGCGCCTGACCACCCGCATCCTGTACGGCTCCGCCACCCCTCGTGAGGTCAAGGCACTGGGGGACACCTGCGCCATGCTGCCGCAGGTCAAGGCGCAGGCGGCCGCCTGCGGCGCGCCGCTGCTTGTGCAGCTGGCGGACCAGATCGACCTGCTGGAGGATGTGCTGCAAAACATCCGCACGGCCCTTGTCGATGATCCCCCCGCGAATATGAAGGACGGCGGCGCCATCCGCGCGGGCTTCAACAGCGAGGTCGATGAGCTGCGCGACATCATGCACGGCGGCAAGGGGTATCTCTCCAATCTCGAGGCCCGCTACCGCGAGGAGACCGGCATCCCCAAGCTGAAGATCGGCTTCAACAAGGTGTTCGGCTATTATATTGAGGTCAGCCGCTCCTACACCGATTCCGTGCCGGACAGCTTTACCCGCAAGCAGACCCTGACAACGGGGGAGCGCTACATCACGCCGGAGCTCAAAGAGCTGGAAAATAAGATTCTGGGTGCGAACGAGCGGCTGCTGGTGCTGGAGCATCAGCTTTTTGCCGATCTGCTGTCGGCGATCTCGGCTGAGGTCATCCGCATCCAGCGCACGGCATCGGCTGTGGCGCAGCTGGATGTGCTGGCAGGCTTTGCTGAGGCTGCCCTGCAGAACAACTATGTCATGCCCACCGTCGATGAGAGCGGCGTCATGGAGATCAGGGAGGGCCGCCACCCTGTTATTGAGCAGATGCTCAAGGGCAGCCTGTTTGTGCCCAACGATACGCTGCTCGATGAGCAAGAAAACCGGATGCTGCTCATCACCGGCCCCAACATGGCCGGTAAATCCACCTACATGCGCCAGAATGCCCTCATCGCGCTGATGGCGCAGATCGGCAGCTTTGTGCCTGCAGCCAGCGCCCGCATCGGCGTTGTCGATGCCATTTTTACCCGCGTGGGTGCATCGGATGATCTGGCTGCCGGGCAGTCGACCTTCATGGTCGAGATGACCGAGGTGGCCGAAATCCTGAAAAATGCCACGAAGGAGAGCCTTGTCATTCTTGATGAGATCGGACGCGGCACTTCGACCTTTGACGGCATGAGCATCGCCCGCAGTGTGGTAGAATTTATCTGCGAGAACATCGGCTGCAAGACGCTGTTCGCTACCCATTACCATGAGCTGACCAGCATGGAGCAGGACATTCCCGGTGTAAAGAACTATAATATCGCCGTCAAAAAGCGGGGCGAGGACATCACCTTCCTGCGGCGCATCGTGGCGGGCCCCGCTGATGACAGCTACGGCATTGAGGTTGCAAAGCTGGCCGGTCTGCCCGGCAGCGTGACCCGGCGCGCCCATGCCGTGCTGCGCCAGCTGGAGGCCAGCGCCCCCGGCCGCAGCAGCACGATGCAGCTGGATTTTGAGACGGTGGAGGCCTACAATAACCCGAGCGTTCCGAGCGAGGTCGTCGATAAGCTCCACAAGGTGGACATTGAGACGCTGACCCCGCTGGAGGCGCTGAACTTCCTGTATGAACTGAAAAATACCCTTGACAAAGACTAAAGGCAGGTGAAAGCAATGGCGGAGATCCGCGTATTGGACAAGCATACGGCAGAACTGATCGCAGCGGGCGAGGTTGTGGAGCGGCCGGCCTCTGTGGCAAAGGAGCTGCTGGAAAATGCCATTGATGCGGGCGCGACCCAAATCACGCTGTCCGCTGTCCGCGGCGGCATCCAACAGCTGCAGATCGTGGACAATGGCTCAGGCATTGAGGCTGAATATATCGACAAGGCGTTTATCCGCCATGCCACCAGCAAGATCACCACGGCGGAGGATCTCGGGCATATCCACACACTGGGCTTCCGCGGCGAGGCACTGGCCTCGATCGCCAGCGTAGCCCGGGTCGAGGTGCTGACCAGAACAGAGGCTGATGAGTACGCCTGCTGCTACCGCATTGAGGGCGGCGAGCCGCTGGGCATCGAGCCGGGCGCACGGCCGGTAGGCACGACGATCACGGTCAACGACCTGTTCTACAACACGCCCGCCCGGATGAAATTCCTCAAAAAGGACGCCAGCGAGGCTACCTTTGTGGCGGATACAGTGCTGCACACGGCGCTGTCCCACCCCGAGATCAGCTTTCGGTTCCTGCGGGACGGCAAGCAGCAGTATGTGACCCCCGGTGACGGGGATCTGCGCAGCGCTGTCTATGCCGTGCTGGGCCGTGAGTTTGCCCGCGACCTGCTGGCCGTGGACGGCGGGAGTGAATTGTACCATGTCACCGGTCTGGTCACGCCGCCCCGTGCCTGCCGCGCCAGCCGCGGGGCACAGCATTTCTTTGTGAATGGCCGCTATGTCAAAAACCGCACGATCATGGCCGCGCTGGAAAATGCCTACAAGGGCACGATGATGCAGGGCAAGTTCCCCGGTGCAGTCCTCATGCTGGAAATGCCGCCCGACATGGTGGATGTCAATGTTCACCCGGCCAAGACGGAGATCCGCTTTGCACGGGAGAGCGATGTCTTTGACGCAGTGTACCGCGCCGTGCGCGCCGCGCTTGCGACCCCCGGCAGCGGGGAGTGCCGCTTTGCGATGGGCCATACGGCCCCCGAGCCCGAGGAAAAAAAGCCTGCGGAGGCGCCGCAGCCGTCGGCGCGGCCAACCGCTGCCCCGCAGAAGAAAGGCGGCTTTACCACGCTTTCTGCGGCGGAGTATCGCGCAATGGCTGGCCTGACGGCCCCCGTGCCTGTCAGACCTCTGCCGGATGTTCTGGAGGCGCAGTCCCCGCGCCCGGCTTATGAGGCCGGCCCTGCGCCGAAGCCGCTGGCACCTGCCGCGCCGGTGACGCCGGTGTCCGCTGGTGCATCTATCCCCGTGCCGCAGCCGATGCCCTACACCGCCTTGACCGATGACACGGTGCTGGATGTGCTGCCCGATATGCCGGACGAAGCACCTGCTGAACCGGTGGTGCCCCCAACGCTGGCTCCTGCACAGGCGTCCAAGCCTGACTGTGAAGAAAACGAACCCCGCGCCCTGAGTGCCCTGCCGGATGCCGCTGTCCCTGAGCAGACAACACTGGTGCCGCCGCCCCAAAGCGAGCCGCTGCGTCTTGTCGGCGAGGTGTTCAAGACCTACATCATTACGGAGCGCGGCGGCGAGCTTTGCCTGATCGACAAGCACGCCGCGCACGAGCGTATTTTGTTTGAGCAGCTTGCCAGAGACTACGGCAATGTGCCGTCCCAGATGCTGCTTGTGCCGGTGCAGGTCAACCTGACCGCTGCAGAAAAGCAGGCTGTACTGCAGAACCTCGATCTGCTGACCGATGCGGGCATTGAGGCCGAGGACTTTGGCGGCTCGACCGTGGTTGTCCGTGCTGTGCCCGCCGATGTGGCGGTGGACGATGTCGAGGATATGCTTGTGGAGCTGGCCGCAAAGCTGGCGGACGGCGGCCGCGATGCCCTGCGGGAAAAGACCGAGTGGGTGCTGCATTCCATCGCCTGCCGTGCCGCCATCAAGGCGGGGGACCGCACCAACGCTGCCGAGATGCTGGCGCTGGCCCAGCACATCATGGACGGAACGGTCCCGCCGTTCTGCCCCCACGGGCGGCCCTGTGTGCTGAAAATCACCCGGAAGGAGCTGGAAAAGCAGTTTGGCCGACTTGTCTGAACCCCGCGTTATCGCTGTCGGCGGGCCGACAGCCAGCGGCAAGACCGCGCTGAGCGTGGCGCTGGCAAAGACCTTTGACGGCGAGATCATCAACGCCGATTCGATGCAGCTCTACAAAGGGCTGGACATAGGCACGGCAAAGCCGAGCCCGGAGGAGCAGCAGGGGATACCGCATCACCTGCTGGACTTCCTGCCGCCTGAAACTGCCTACAGTGTGGCGGATTTCACCGCTGCGGCAGACCCGCTGATCCGTGAGATATCGGGCCGCGGAAGGCTGCCCTTTGTGGTGGGCGGCACAGGGCTGTACATTACCAGCCTGCTGAACGGCATGAGCTTTGCCCCTGAAAAGACTGACCCCGCCATCCGCGCCCGGCTGCAGGCGCAGGCCGATGCAGGAGACGGCGCGGCGCTGTATGCAAAGCTGCAGCAGATCGACCCCGACTACGCAGCGATTGTTCACCCGAATAACCTGCCCCGGGTCATCCGGGCGCTTGAGCTGTATGAGTCCACCGGCCGCAGGATGAGTGCCGAGCGGGTGAATGCCCGCGCAGCCCGGCCGCCCTACCGCTCGCTGTGTCTATGCCTGACCTGCCGCGACCGTGCTGTTCTGTATGACCGCATCGGCCGACGGGTCGATGCGATGATCGAAAACGGTGTGCTGGACGAGGCTCGCCGGGTGTATGAGCATCGTGAAACCTACCGCACGGCGGCGCAGGCCATCGGCTACAAGGAGTTTTTTCCGTATTTTGCGGGGGAGCAGAGCCTTGCGGACTGCACCGAAAAGCTCAAGCAGGCCACCCGCAATTATGCCAAACGGCAGCTGACATGGTTCCGCCGCCAGAACGAGGCTGTCTGGCTGTATCTGGACGAAGAGGATGTCACAGCCCGTGCCTGCGCGCTGGTGCGTAATTTTTTGCAAGAGTAACCGAAAGGAGCGTGTACAGTGAGAGAACGGCAGGACCGCCCGGCGGCCAAGAGATTTTTTCAGGCTGTTGGCCTGCTGGCGCTGGCGCTTGTCTCGGTTTATATCATTGTGCAGTGCTTTGTTATCTTCCGCCAGTCCTACAAGACCGAGACAGCCATCCGGTACACGATGGCCGAGAGCGTGCGCCTGAGCGGCGTTGTCGCGTTTGACTCAGTGGATGTGGCGGGCAGCGGTAATCTGGGGTATCTGGTGCAGGACGGCGAGCGCGTGACGAACGGCACCGTGGTCGCAGAGTGCTATACCAACGATGAGCAGGGCGTTCAGCGCGAACGCCTTGACCGGTTGGCGCGCACCATCACGCTGCTGACCAAGTCCCAGAATTCAACCGGCAGTGAGCTTTCCGTGCTGACCAACCAGACAAGGCAATCCCTGTACAACCTGCTTGACAAGCTGGACACAGCCCAGTACGGCGGTATCTCTGAGGCGGAGGATAACTTTCTGCTGGCCCAGAACCGGCTGCAGATCAGCACCGGGCAGACAGCGGGCTTTTCCCAGACCATCGCAACCCTGCAGGAAGAGTATGACAGCCTGAAAAGCCAGCTTGACACCCTGCAGACGATCACGGCGGCAACGAACGGCTATTTCAGCAGTACGGCGGCCTCGCCGCTGATCCGGGCCGACCGGCAGGCGCTGGATGACGCTGACCCCGCCGCACTGCAGACCATGCTGCAGGAGGGCTTCCCGGCCGCTGACGCCGGCCGCGCCGGGCAGATCGCAACGGGCTTCAGCTGGAAATTCTACGCCGTCTGCGACCTCGATACCGCCGCCCGCTTTGAAAATGTCGGCACAGTGAAGATCAGCGTGCCCGGCAAGCAGAACACCCCGCTTTCCGCCACAGTTGAGGAGGTGCAGACTGACAAGGACGGCGGCATTGCCAAAATCGTGCTGCAATGCCAGACCATCAACGCCGATATTCTGGGCTTCGGTCTGGAAACCGTGCAGATCGACCTCAAGACCTACGAGGGCATCCGCATCGACAAGCAGGCGCTCCACATCGTGGACGGCCAGCGCGGCGTCTATGTCAAGTACGGCAACCTGCAGCGCTTTCTGCGGATCACGACCCTGTATGAGAACGACAGCTATATCCTGATCCCCGATAACGGCAAGATCGGCACCGATAACGAGGTGCGGCTGTATGACGAGATCATCGTGCAGGGCACAAACCTGCAGGATGGCAAACTATTATAACGAAAATACGGGCTTTTGTATTGACAAGAGTACCAAAAAAGAAGATAATATTTAATGTATATCGCTGTAGCAGTGTACTGACCGTGAACAGTGCATAGTTTTTAAAGGAGTTTTACGACCATGTCCATGTTTGACAGTTTGAAAAGTAAACTCGGTATCGATTCCGAAGCAGATTCCTATGTGGACGATACCGAAGACGAAATCTTCCCCGGCGGGCAGGGCGGCGCTGCGGCGCAGGGCTACACCCAGCAGGAGGTCAAGCAGCACAGCAATAAGGTCGTGAATATCAATGCAACGACCCAGCTGCAGGTCGTTCTGGTTAAGCCGGAACGCTTTGAGGATGCCTCCGCCATCGCGGATCAACTCAACGCTAAGCATACGGTAGTGCTGAATCTCGAGTCCACCGGCAAGGAGATCTCCCGCCGCCTGATCGACTTTTTGTCCGGCGTGGCCTACGCCAACAACGGCCAGATCAAGCGTGTGGCGACCAGCACCTTCATCATCACGCCGTACAATGTCGATATTATGGGCGATTTGATCGGCGAGCTGGAGAATAACGGTGTATTCTTCTGATACAGCCGACACAACCCCGGCAGTCCGCGGCTTTGTGCCGCCCCAGAACGATGATGAGCGCCGTCTGATGCGCCGCGTTGAGGAACTGTGCCGCGTCTGCGAAAGCCGCGGTATCCCGCGCTATACGGGCTTTCTCTCCGACCGGGAGCAGAGTCTGGCGCAGGCCGCCTGCAACAGGGCCGGGTGCGGCTGCATCCGCTTTTGGGGCGGGTTTGACGGCGCGGAGCGAAAAGTCCTCTGCATAGAGCCGCCCGAGGCATGGCAGGAGGAGCCGCTCGCGTATCTGCAGTTTACCGCCTACGGCGATAAGCTGCCGACACACCGCGATTATCTCGGCTCGATCCTGGGCCTTGGGCTGGAGCGCGCCTGTGTGGGAGATCTTTTGGCAGACCCGGAAAAACCCGATACCTTTTACGCCGTTGTTCTGGCAGATAAGCAGGAATTTATCCGCTCCGAGCTGACGAGCGCGGGACACTGCACCGTACACACCGAATGTGCCGATGCGCTGCCCGCCCATCTTTTGGAAAACCGGGAGCGTGCCCTGCAGCAGGCCACTGTGCCGTCCCTGCGGGCCGATGCAGTGCTGGCTGTGATGCTGCATACCTCCCGCACCCGCGCGGCAGAATATATTGCTGCAGGCCGTGTGGAGATCAACCATCTGCCGTTGAGGGCCGCCCACGAAACCGCCTATGCCGAGGATATCTTCACGGTGCGGGGTGTGGGCCGCTTCAGGCTGGCGGCCATCGGCGGCAAAAGCCGCAAGGACCGCCTGTTTATATCCTTTTATCAATACTGAGCGCATGATCTGCCCGCGGAACGCCGCGGGCCGGGAATAACGGGGCGCAAAGCTCCGCATACAGGAGGAAAGTCATGATCTCATCTGAGGATGTCCGCCGCGTAACGTTTGAAAAAGCGTTTCAGGGCTATCGCCGCGACGATGTGGACGATTATCTCAAGCAGGTGGCCCAGAGCATGGATGAGCTGGCCGCCCAGAACGATGATCTCCAGAAAAAGCTGGTCGTGCTGGCCCAGCGCATCGACCAGTACCGTGCTGAGGAGGATACGCTGCGCACCACGATGATCAATGCCCAGCGTCTGGGTGAAAATGTCATCCGTGAGGCCAAGCAGAAGGCGGCCGAGATCATACGCACCGCCAACATCAAGGCAGAGGACCGCGAGCAGCGCTCCCGCGATGATGTCGAACTGGCCAAGCAGGAGATCGTCACGCTGAAAAGCGAGGCTGACAGCTTCAAGCGCTCGCTGATCGAGATGTACCGCAAGCATATCAACCTTATCAATAAGCTGCCTGATTACACCCCGCAGCCAGAGGATGCGCCGGTCCGCCCGGTCCAGCCTGCGGCCGAGCCTGTGCAGGCACCGATCCAGACGGCAGCCCCGGTTGAGCAGCCTGCCATGGCGGCGGAGCCTGTTTATACACCGCCCGTCCCCCAGCCTGCGGCCGAGCCTGCCCCGGCCCCGGTGCAGGAGACGGCGTACTATGAGGAGCCTGCCCCGCAGCCTGCAGCCGAGCCGCTGCGCCCTGCGGCGGAAAAAGTGGACACGGTGGAGTTTGCCATCGCGCCCCACCCCGAGGAGCCGGAGGAACCGGCCCCGGTGCCCGAAATGGAAGCCCCGGCCATAGAGGAGACGCGCTTTCAGGATGTCTCCGGCCTGTATGATGAGCCGGAGGCCAAGCCGGTGCGCCGTACCCGCAAGACGGGCACTGCGGCCAAACGCACCACCCGCAAAAAAGTAAGTGCCGAACCGCAGGAGGAGTTGAACTCCCCGGCGTTCGATAACTTTGAAGGCGTTGACTTTGACAGCTGACGCTGAAAGAATCCGTAGAGGGCAGCCCCGCGCAATGTCGGCCCGGCGGGCGTTAAGCAGCGCTTCACCAGCGCTTGACAGCAGGCGGAATTGCCATCAATCCAAAAAATAGAGGAGAGTAGGAAACCTTGGCGCAGAACTACAACGACACCATCCATAAGATGCAGACCCCGTTTGAAATGCGGGCCGGTCTGCCGAAGAAAGAGCCCAAGATGCTCGAGGACTGGGAGAACAACCATGTCTATGAGCAGATGATCAAGAACAACGAGGGCAAGCCGCAGTACATCCTGCACGACGGCCCTCCGTATGCCAACGGCAATATCCACATGGGCACCGCGCTCAACAAGATCATCAAGGATATCATCATCCGCTATAAGAATATGACCGGCTTTGAGGCACCCTATGTGCCCGGCTACGATACCCACGGCCTGCCTATTGAGCTGAAGGCGCTGAGCTCTCTCGGCGATAAGAAGGCGGGTGTCTCCAAGCTTGAGCTGCGCAAAATCTGCAAGGAGTTCGCCACCGAGCATATTGATGTGATGAACTCCCAGTTCAAGCGTCTGGGCGTGCAGGGCGACTTTGAGAACCCCTACCTGACCCTGCGCCCCGAGTTTGAGGCCCGTCAGGTCGAGATCTTTGGCGAGATGGCCAGAAAGGGCTACATCTACAAGGGCATGAAGGCAGTCTACTGGTGCCCCGAGGATCGCACCGCGCTGGCCGAGGCAGAGATCGAGTATGCTGAGGACGAGTGCGATTCCATCTATGTCCGCTTTAAGCTGACCGATGACCCCAACGGTGTGCTGGCTAAGCACAATGTCCCGCTGGACAAGGCTTGGATCGTGATCTGGACCACGACCACTTGGACCCTGCCCGCCAATGTGGCTACCTGCCTGAACCCCAACCTTGAGTATGCCTTCGTCAAGATCGGCGATGCCTACCACATTATGGCCGCCGGTCTGGTCGAGTCCACGATGAAGGGCTGCCACATCGACGAGTATGAGGTTCTGCCGGAGACTGTTCTCGGCAGTGAGCTGGAGCTGATGCAGTACCAGCATCCCTTCCTTGACCGCAAGGGTCTGGTCATTCTGGGCGACCATGTCACGCTGGAGGGCGGCACCGGCTGTGTCCATACCGCACCCGGCCACGGCGTGGAGGACTTTGAGGTCTGCGTGAACCACTATCCGCAGGTCCCTGTGGTTGTCCCCGTGGATGACGCCGGCCGTCTGACCGCCGAGGCAGGCGAGAAGTTCGCAGGCCTCAAGGTCTGGGATGCCAACAAGGTCATTCTGGAGCATATCAAGGAAAGCGGTCACCTGATGGGCGTACAGCACATCACCCACCAGTACCCGCATTGCTGGCGCTGCCACCACCCCATCATCTTCCGTGCGACCGAGCAGTGGTTCTGCTCCATCGACGCCTTCAAGGAGGATGTCTACAAGGCCATTGATAATGTGAAGTGGCAGCCCGCCTGGGGCCATGACCGCATGGCCGGCATGGTTCGCGACCGCAGCGACTGGTGCATCAGCCGCCAGCGCGTCTGGGGTGTGCCCATCCCGGTATTCTACTGCAAGAAGTGCGGCAAGTACCACATCACCGATGCCTCCATCAAGGCTGTCTCCGACCTGTTCCGCAAGGAGGGCAGCGATGCATGGTACAAGTATGATGCCAATGACATCATGCCCAAGACCGAGGTCTGCGAGTGCGGTGCCGCCGACTGGGAGAAGGACCCCGACATCATGGATGTCTGGTTCGACTCCGGCTCCACATGGAGCGCTGTCTGCCGTGAGCGTCCCGAGCTGCGCTGGCCCGTGGATATGTATATGGAGGGTGCCGACCAGTTCCGCGGCTGGTTCCAGTCCAGCCTGCTGACCTGCGTTGCCACTCAGGGCATTGCCCCCTACAAGGAGGTTCTGTGCCACGGCTGGGTCGTGGATGAGAAGGGCAAGCAGATGCACAAATCCGCCGGCAACGGCGTGGAACCCAGCGAGATCATCCGTGATTACGGCGCCGACATCATCCGCCTGTGGGTCGCCTCCAGCGATTACACCGTTGATGTCCGCGCCGGTAAGGAGATCTTCCGCCAGCTGTCCGAGGCCTACCGCAAGATGCGCAATACCGCCCGCTTCATGCTGGGCAACATCAACGACTTTGATCCCGCCAAGGATATGGTTGCCGATGACCAGCTGTTTGAGATCGACCGCTGGGCGCTGGAGGCCTGCAATAAGCTGACCGCCAACCTGCGCGATGCCTATGACCACTATGATTTCAGCCGCGCCTACCACGCACTGTACAACTTCTGCGTCATTGATATGTCCAACTTCTACATGGATGTCATCAAGGACCGCCTGTACTGCGCAGATGACCATGCGCGCCGCTGCGCACAGACCGCACTGCACCGCATTCTGGTGGACTTCACGAAGCTGCTGGCACCCATCCTCTGCTTTACCAGTCAGGAGATCTGGAGCTATGTGCCGAAGCTGCCCGGCATGAAGGACTATGTGGTCTTTGAGCAGATGCCCGAGGCCAAGGCCGCTGCCGATGATGCCTTTACCGCCAAGTGGGATCGCATCATGGCGATCCGCGATGATGTGAAGAAGGTTCTGGAGCAGGCCCGTGCCGATAAGGTTATCGGCTCTGCACTGGAGGCCGGTCTGACGCTGTACTGCAGCAAGGAGGTCTACGACTTCCTGAACGCCATCCCGATGGATGAGCTGGCCGACCTGTTCATCGTCTCCCATGTCGAGCTGATTGAGGGTGAAGGCGGTGTCAAGGGTCTGGTCGAGGGGCTCGGCGTAAGCGCCGCCCACGCCGCCGGCAACAAGTGCCTGCGCTGCTGGAAGTATGATACCTCCGTTGGGGAGGATGGCCTCTGCCCGCGCTGCGCTAAGGTTCTGAAGCTGTAAATTTACTCTGCCGTCAGCGGTGCTTATACGCGTAAGCACCGCTGATTTTTTCGGATAAGGTGTTGTATGATTTCTGGTTTGTTTTCTCTGCTGGGGGCGGCCGTTCTGGTCGTGATTGACCAGCTTATCAAGCACTGGGCCACGGCGGCGCTGCAGCCGGTTGGCAATATGGATGTGCTGCCCGGCATTGTCGAGCTGCGCTACTGCCTGAATGACGGTATGGCATTCTCGATGTTGGCCGGTAAGCAGACGCTGCTCATCGGCATGACCTCGGTCATGCTGGTGGTGGTGGCCGCCATGCTGTTTACCCGCAAGATGCCTGTGTGGGAGCGCATCTCTTGGACGCTGATCCTCGGCGGCGGTGTGGGCAACCTCATCGACCGGGTGCTCAACGGCGTGGTGGTGGACTACATCAATGTGCTGTTCATGCACTTTGCTATCTTCAATTTTGCGGATATCTGCGTCTGCGTGGGTGTCGGCCTGCTGATGCTGGTCGTGCTGCTGGACTCCTTCAAGAAAGAGGCGCCCGCAAAGCAAAAGGCGGATGACGATGGAACTGCTTGAGCTTTCCGCCGCCCCCGGCGACAGCGGCCGGCTGGATGCGTGGCTGGCGGGGCAGTGCCCGACACTCTCCCGCAGTGCGCTGCAGGGGCTGATCGAGCAGGGGCTTGTCACCCGGGACGGCGCGCCTGTCAACAAAAAAGAGAAGGTGGCCCCCGGTGCTGTTTACCGTGTGGCACTGCCCGACCCGCAGCCCATTGAGGCGCAGCCCCAGAACATTCCGCTTGATATTGTGTATGAGGATGATGACCTGCTGGTGGTCAACAAGCCGAAGGGCATGGTGGTTCACCCGGCCCCCGGCAACCCGGACGGCACCCTCGTCAATGCACTGCTCTACCACTGTGCCGGGCAGTTGTCCGGCATCGGCGGCGCAATCCGCCCCGGCATCGTACACCGCATCGACAAGGATACCAGCGGTCTATTGGTAGTAGCCAAAAACGATGCGGCGCATCAGGCGCTCAGCGCCCAGATGAGCGTACACAGCATCCATCGTGTCTACCATGCGGTGGCCTACGGCAACCTCAGGGAGGACGAAGGCTTTGTGGAGCGGTGGATCGGCCGCGACCCGCATGACCGCAAAAAGATGGCCGTGCTGGCGGAAAACGCTGCCGGGGCGCGGTATGCCTATACAGGCTGGCATGTGCAGGAGCGGTACGGCAATTTTACCTACATAGCCTGCAAGCTCAAGACAGGGCGCACCCACCAGATCCGGGTACATATGGCATCCACAGGGCATCCGCTGGCGGGGGATGCTGTCTACGGCCCGAAAAACTGCATCAAATCGCTGAACGGCCAATGCCTGCACGCTAAGGAGCTGGGCTTTGTACACCCGAAAACAGGGGAGTGGATGCAGTTTGATTCCCCGCTGCCGCCCTATTTTACTGATTTTCTGACACGGTTAAGAAAGGAACATCGCGCATGAAACCACCCCTCGGCGATACCCTTGTGATCTGTGACATGGATAATACGCTGCTGACGGCCAAGGAGGGGATTCCTGCCTGCAACCGGGCAGTCATCCGGCTGTACACCAGTTTGGGCGGACTGTTTACGGTGGCTACCGGCCGCCCGCCGGAGTCGATCCGTGCAGCGCTGGGGGATATCCGCCTGTCCCTGCCGGCAATCTCCTGCAATGGGGCACTGCTGTATGATTTTTCCACCGAGTCAGTGCTGCACCGCGCAACCCTGAACCGTGAGCAGGCCACCACCGCCATTCTGGACATTCTGAACAAATTCCCCCGCATGGGGGTCGAGGTCATGGCCGGAAACGGGGAAATGTATGTCATCCATGCCAACGAAGTTACCCACGCCCATCAGGTGGACGAGCACCTGGGCAGCATCGCCTGCCCGGTCGAGTCGGTGCCCGATGGCTGGATCAAGGTCGTGTTTGCCTCCGACCCGGAGAGCATCCGCAAGCTGGGGCAGTACGCCAAGACGAAATACTATGGCCGGGATAACTATTTCCTTGCCACCAACAGCATCTATCTTGAGATCATGCCCGGCGGCGTAAGCAAGGCCAGCGGTCTGCACGACCTCTGCGCCCTGATGAGCAAGTCCATGAAGAACACCGTCTTTATCGGTGACTACTATAACGACCTTGAGCTGATGCGGGAGGCCGGCTACGCGGTTGCGGTGGCCAATGCCCCGGCAGAGGTCAAGGCAGCTGCCGACCATGTTACGACCTGCACCTGCGCAGAGGGCGCGGTGGGTGAATATCTGTACAGCCTGATCGGCAAGACCGAGGGCTGACCAAAGAGGGTTTGACGATGAAAGTCAGCGAACTGATGGACCCCAAGGGTGTTCTGCTCCATGCAAAGATCGACAACTCCGCCGATGCATTGGGTATTCTGGTGGAGCTGCAGGAGGGGATCGGCGTCATTACCAACGGCAATGCCTATTATAATGCCGTCAGCTACCGGGAGACCTTCGGCGGTACAACGGCCATCGGCGGCGGCATTGCGCTGCCGCATGCCGGCAACGCCGGTGTGTCGGCACCGGGCATATCCGCCCTGCTTTTGCGCCACGGTGTGGATTGGGGCGCCCCGGACGGGGAACCGGTAGACCTTGTGTTTATGATCGCCGTTCCGCCGCGCTGCGAAAGCCTGCACCTGCAGATATTGGCACGGCTGGTAAATTTGCTCAGCCGCAGTGATCTGGTTGAGGCGCTGCACAACGCAAGCACCCCCCAGCGCTTTGTTGAGCTGATTGCCAAGGCGGAAAACGCCTGCTTTGCAGACTGAAATCTGATTTGCCCCAGCTTGTGTATAAGCTGGGGCATTTTGTTTACATCCGCCCGCCGTACCTGTCGCAAACAGCGTGGGCAACTGCAAGGTGTTCGTTAATTTGACTAAAAAATACTTTTGAGGGAGCAGAGTATTATACGAAATTACACTTGCTTTAAAGCACTAAAGCGTGCTATACTTTAAAGCACTAAACCGGCTGCGCTTGAGGGACCTGCCTGATGGTAGGTGTACACCTGAAGAAAAAAGGTGCGCAGCGGGTACTATTGGAGGAATTTACATGAAAAAAGCAGTTTCCCTTATGATGGCTGCCGCCATGACCATGGGTCTGGCCGCCTGCGGTGCTACCGCGTCCACCGACACCGCCGCATCCGCCGCTGATGCCGCTTCCACGACCGATACCGCTTCCGGCACAGAGGCTGCCGCGGACAGCAAGGTTTACCGTGTGGGCATCTGCCAGCTGGTTCAGCATGAGGCACTGGATGCCGCAACGCAGGGCTTCAAGGATGCACTTGTAGAGGCGCTGGGCGAGGGCAATGTGAAGTTTGATGAGCAGAACGCCTCCGGCGATTCCGCCAACTGCGCCACCATTGTGAACGGCTTCGTTTCCTCCAATGTGGATTTGATTCTGGCCAATGCGACCGCCCCGCTGCAGGCGGCCGCACAGGCGACTGCCGATATTCCCATTTTGGGCACCTCGGTCACGGACTATGCGACTGCGCTGGACATCAGCGGCTGGACCGGCACGGTAGGCGGCAACATCTCCGGTACCTCCGATCTGGCTCCGCTGGATCAGCAGGCGGCCATGATTCAGGAGCTTTTCCCGGACGCCAAGGCGGTCGGCCTGCTCTACTGCAGCGCCGAGCCAAACTCGGTTTACCAGTGCGATGTCATTGAGGGCTATCTGAAGGAGGAGGGCTACACCGTTACCCGCTACGCCTTCACTGACACGAACGATGTTACCTCAGTGGCACAGACGGCTGCCGATAACTCCGATGTCATCTACATCCCTACCGACAACACCGCTGCCTCCAACACCGAGGCAATCGCCAATGTGGTTCTGCCTGCCAAGGTTCCTGTTGTGGCTGGCGAGGAGGGCATCTGCAACGGCTGTGGTGTTGCCACGCTGTCCATCAGCTACTATGATCTGGGCCACGCCACCGGCGAGATGGCCGCCAAGATCCTCGCTGAGGGTGGTGATGTTTCTACCATGCCGGTAGAGTACGCACCCAATGTCACCAAGAAATACAACGCCGCCAACTGCGAGGCACTGGGCATCACCCCGCCGGACGGCTATGAGGCCATTGGCTGATAGAACAGCAGCCGCTTAACCACCATCATAACGGCGAGGAAAGGGAGGTAAACTCTCTTTCCCCGCTGTTTTGGTGCTTATAAAAATTCTGGAGGATGTTTTTATGGATTTCCTGACCTCCCTGTTGAACTCAATGCCCGGTGCCGCAGCGCAGGGACTGATTTGGGGCATTATGGCCATCGGCGTTTATCTTACCTACCGCATTCTGGATGTGGCGGACCTGACTGTTGACGGCTCTCTCGGTACTGGCGGCGCGGTCTGCGTTGTGCTGGTGCTGAACGGTGTGCCGGTGGGGGCTGCCCTTGTGGCCGCCACGCTGGCCGGTATGCTGGCGGGCCTTGTCACAGGCCTGTTCCACACGGCCTGCGGCATCCCTGCAATTCTGGCCGGTATCCTGACCCAGCTGGCGCTCTATTCGGTCAACCTGCGCATCATGGGTACAGGTACGGGCGGCGGCAAGGCTAACCTGCCCATCAGCGTGGATAAATACGGTCTGCTGGTTTCGGCCCGGTATGTCCGTGCGCTGGCACTCAACAATCCTATTATCGTGCTGCTTATCTTCTGCGCAATCCTCATCGGCGTGCTGTACTGGTTCTTCGGCACGGAGCTTGGCTGCGCACTGCGCGCAACCGGTGCCAACCAGCACATGGCCCGCGCGCAGGGCATCAACACCAATGTGGCCATCGTTCTGGGTCTGATGATCTCCAACGGCCTTGTGGCGCTGGCGGGCGGCCTGCTGGCGCAGTATCAGGGTTTCTCTGACATCAACATGGGCCGCGGTGCCATCGTCATCGGTCTGGCGGCGGTCATTATCGGTGAGGTCGTGTTCGGCAAGATCTTCCGCAACTTTGCACTGAAGCTGACGGCCTCCGTCATCGGTGCCATCATCTACTACATCGTCATGAACTTTGTGCTGCGCATGGGCCTGTCCACCGACGACCTGAAGCTGTTGACGGCGCTTGTTGTGGCGGTGTTCCTGACCATCCCGTATTGGAAGGGCAAATACTTTACCAAGGTACCCGTGAAAAAGGGAGGCAAGGACAATGCTTGAGATCAAAAATGTATACAAGACCTTCAATGCGGGCACCGTCAACGAGAAGGTGGCCCTCAAGGGGCTGGACCTGACGCTGGAGGACGGCGACTTTGTGACGGTCATCGGCGGCAACGGCGCAGGCAAGTCCACGATGCTGAATGCCGTGGCCGGTGTCTGGCCGGTGGATATGGGCAAGATCCTTATTGACGGGCAGGATGTGACCCGTCTGTCGGAGCATCAGCGCGCCAAGTACATCGGCCGTGTGTTTCAGGACCCGATGATGGGCACGGCGGCCACTATGCAGATCGATGAGAATCTCGCGCTGGCGGCCCGCCGCGGACTGCCTCGCACGCTGAAGATCGGCATCACGAAGAAGGAGCATGACACCTACTATGAGCTGCTCAAGACGCTCGATCTGGGGCTGGAGGAGCGCATGACCAGCAAGGTGGGCCTGCTGTCCGGCGGCCAGCGTCAGGCGGTCACGCTGCTGATGGCAACTCTGAAAAAGCCCAAGCTGCTGCTGCTCGATGAGCATACCGCCGCACTGGACCCCAAGACGGCTGCCAAGGTGCTGACCCTCTCGGAGAAGATCGTTGAGGAAAACCACCTCACAACGCTGATGATCACCCATAACATGAAGGATGCCATCAAGTACGGCAACCGCCTGATCATGATGTATGAGGGACACATCATCTACGATGTGCGCGGTGAGGAAAAGAAAAATCTGCAGGTCAGCGATCTGCTCAAGCGGTTTGAGCAGGTGAGTGACGGCGAATTTGCAAACGACCGTATGCTGCTTTCCTGAGGCGGCGGTTGAACTTGCGCAATATTGTCCTGTTGTTTTAGCCCGGGTGCCATCCCGGGCTTTTTGTGTACAGGCACCACCGCATGGGTTTGGCTGCCGCGGCAGGAAAAATTGAACGGTGATGCCTGTAATAAAATTGTAATTCGTGACAATTTTTTGAAAAGCATGTTCAAAACGCCGTAAATATGGTATAATCTTTAACATGTATACTAGGTGGGATATGGCCTTTCGGTCTCCCGTATTCAATAAGGCATTACCGTATAATCCCTGTGCCGCTGCAGTGGGCGGTGCTGCCATACATAAGGAGGATACCATTTCCTATGAGCCGCGAACCGTATGAAGGAAAGAAGGGCTTCAGCCCTGCACAGCGCAAGGCCTGTGTTGTGCTGGCGCTCTGTGCGCTGGCAATTGTTTTGAGTATTCTGGCAGCGTGGGTGCTGCCTGCCAAGCTGGGGCTGTTCGTCGGCGGTACAGGCGCCTATGATAAGGATGCCTATCCGCTGGATACATCGCTGGAGGCTGTGCTGCCGCAGGCCGCCGCAGACGATGCCTACATCACAGCCAGCGTCTTTGCCGGTGACCAGTACGCCGTCACCCTGCAGAAGGACGGCCGCATCACGCTGAATCAGTTTGTCGGGCAGGAGGGGCTCAAGACCTCCAAGGCACTCTCGACCTCCTGTGTCAACTTTGCATCGGATTCCAGCAATTATACGATCCCGCAGGCAATTCCCAAGATGAAGGCCCGCCGCGTTTTTGTGCAGTTGGGTGCCAACGATGTCGATGGCTCAGTCAGCGTTGATTCCTTTATTGTAGATTACAAGCAGTTCCTGCAGAGCATCCGCTCTGCCTATTCCTACTGCGACATCATCGCGGTGGGCATCCCGCCCGTCACGGAGGACAGCACCAACGCCGCTGCGACCCAGACGATCATCGACCAGTTCAATCAGGCTATCGCCGTGGCCTGCAATGATCTGGGCTGCAAGTATCTGAACAGCGCCGAGGAGCTGAAAAACAGCCGGGGCTATGCCGAAAGCAGCTACTTTGAGGCAAACGGCTACAGTGCCTCCGGTGCGCGCGCTCTGCTGGAATACGCAAAGTCCCACGCCTACAATACGATGGACAGCCGCCCGGATACCAGCGACATTCCGCAGCGCGCCTCCCAGTCCAGCGGCTCCGCCAGTACGCCGCTGCCCACCGCAACGCCGACAAAGTTCACCGCCAGCTATGAGGTCGAGGGCAGCGGCAAGGGCACCCTGACCGGCAACGGCCAGACCGGTGTAGCGAGCGTTGAAATCCAGGCGGAGAGCGGTACCAGCGTCAATGTCACGGCAGTGGCTGCAGACGGCTTTGTCTTTTATAAATGGAGCGATGGCGTTACGACCGCCACCCGCTATGACAACATCACCAAGGATATCTCCGTCAAGGCTATGTTCAACGATGCCCGCGTGGAGCTGACGCTTGACAAGGGCGACACGGCCATGAAGAAGGGCGAGAGCCTGACCGTGAACGCAACGGTCAAGCTTGGCAGTAAGGCGTATGACGCCACGAATGTGCAGTGGTCCATCAACGATGAGATGGAGAAGAACGGCAGCAGCCTGACCTTTACCCCCAATGCCGCCGGTACTTATGTCATCAAGGCCGGCATCGAGATCAACGGTACCTTCTCGACCGCACAGCTGACGGTCACGGTGGCAGCCGATGCCACGACGGTGAACATCAGCGGCAGCAACACCCTGACCGTTGGCCAGAGCACGACCCTGACCGCCACCATCGGCAATGGAAGCGGGGAGACTGTCTGGGGCTGCGAGGAGACCTCCTGGCGCGCCTCGGGTGAGCAGGTGACCTTTACGGCGAATGAGGCCGGTACCTACCGCATCCATGCCGCAAATAACGGCACTGACAGTGTGTTTGTCGTGACAGTCAACCCGGCCCCCACGCAGGCCCCCACGCCCACACCCACGCCCACGCAGGCCCCCACGCCCACACCCACGCCCACGCAGCCGCCTGAAAACTAGTCCGATGAATAAAACCGGAGGCCACGCCGCCCCCCGACAGAGGTAAGACTATGGCAATTTACACTTGTGTCCTGCTGGACATCGACAATACACTTCTTGACTTTGATGCCGCAGAGCATCAGGCCCTGACCGACATGCTGGCAGAGTATGAGCTGCCCCACGATGAGAACGCATGCGCCGTCTACCATCAGATAAACCGGGAGCTGTGGGACGCACTGGCCAAGGGGCAGATGAACAAGCAAAAGCTGTTTCAGGTGCGGTTCGGCCGCTTTATGCAGGCCATGCAGCTGCCGGATAACGGCAAGGGCAAGGCCATGAACGACCGCTATGAGGAGTTGCTCTCCACCCACGCCGACTTGCTGCCCGGCGCGCTGACCGCGCTGGAGGAGCTGAGCGAGGTGGCAACGCTTGCCATCGTCTCCAACGGCGCTGCTGCTGTGCAGGAGCCCCGCATTGCTGCCTCCGGCATCGACCGCTATATGGACGGCATTTATATCTCTGAAAAAATTGGCGCAGCCAAGCCCAGTGCCAAGCTGTTTGAGCATGCCCTGCGTGATCTGGGCATCACGAACCGCAGCCGTGTGCTGATGGTGGGGGATGACCTGCTTGCCGACATCAAGGGCGGCATCAACGCCGGGGTGGACACCTGCTGGTACAACCCCCGGAATGTCGAGAATAAGACCGACATCGCGCCGAAATTCACGGTTGGCTCTTATGAGGAGCTGTACCGTATCGTGATGGAGCCGGAGGAACTGGAAAATCTGGGCGTGCGCAACCGCCGCCACAGCAACGAAGCCCTGCTGTAAGCAAGCACAGGGCATACTGCCGCTGCCCGTATATAAGGCGGCGGCATCATTTTGGAATTAAGGATGTACCGCTATGTTGTTGGAACTTCAAAATTTGGGCAAGAGCTTCGGCGAACACGAGGTACTGCACGATGTGACAGCCGGGGTGGAGCGCGGCGACCGCATCGGCATTATCGGCGCCAACGGCACCGGCAAGACAACGCTCCTGCGCATCCTGTGCGGCGAGAGCCTGCCTGATGCGGGGGATGCGGCGTTCGGCACCGGCGTGACCACCGGCTATCTGGAGCAGAATGCCAGACTGGACCCCGCGCTTGATGTTTATGCCACGATGAAGCTGGTGTTCACCCCGGCATTGGATGCCATGCAGCAGATGGAAGGTCTGCAAAAGCAGCTGGCTGCCGATCCCCATAATGCAGAGCTGACCGACAAGATCGCGCACTGCACCGCTGTGGTGGATGCGATGGATGCCTACAATATGGATACCCAGATCAAAAAGGTGCTGAACGGCATGGGATTTCCGGCCGACACATGGTCAAAGGCAGCGGGTGTACTCTCCGGCGGTGAGCAGACCCGCCTGCGTCTGGCCCGCCTGCTGCTGGAGCGGCCTGATCTGCTGATTTTGGACGAACCCACGAACCATCTCGATCTCGAAACGATGGAGTGGCTGGAAAATTACCTGAAGGCCTACCGCGGCGCGGTGCTGGTTGTCAGCCACGACCGCTATTTTCTGGATGCCGTCTGCACCCGCATCTGGGAGCTGCGCGGCAAGAGCATCAAGACCTACCGCGGCAACTACTCAGCCTATCTGCCTCAGCGCGAGGCCGCCGATGAGCGCCAGCAAAAGCTGCACGATGCCGCCGTGGAGAAGGCAGCCAAGCTGCAGGATTATGTGGACCGCAATCTCGTGCGCGCCTCCACCACCAAAATGGCGCAGAGCCGCCGCAGGCAGCTTGAAAAGCTGGAAATCGTCGAGGCACCCACTGCGGAGGCGTGGGAGCTGAACTTCCGCTATGAGTATGACATTGAGCCGTATGATGAGCTGGTCATCATGAAAAACCTGAGCGTTCACATCGGGGAGCGCACCCTCATTGATGCGCTGGACTATGTGGTCCACCGCGGGGATAAGCTTGTCATTGCCGGCCCCAACGGCGCGGGCAAATCAACGCTTTTGCAGGTGCTGGACGGCAAGCGCCGCCCCTCCGGCGGTATGGTGCGGCTGGGCAGCGGCGCCAAGCCGGGCATCTTCACCCAGCAGCAGGCCCGCCGGGCAGGCCGCGTCATAGATGCCATCTGGAACCAGTATCCCCGCTTTACGGAGCTGGAGGTGCGCAGCCATCTGGCACGGTTCGGCTACCGCGGCGAGGAGGTATTCAAGGACTGTGCCTCTCTCTCCGGCGGCGAGCTGGCCCGCCTGCGCTTTGCCGAGCTGGCGCTCGAGCGGCCGAACCTGATGTTCCTCGATGAGCCTACGAACCATCTGGACATCTATATGCGGGAGAGCCTGACTCAGGCGCTGGCGGCCTACACAGGCACGCTGCTGCTTGTCACCCATGACCGCTACCTTATGCAGACGCTGGACTGCCCGATCATGTACCTTGAAAACGGCAGCGCGACATTTTACCAGAACTTTGCCGCACTGCAGAACCGCGAGGCCGGCAGAGGGGCGAAGGCACAGGAAACGCAGCAGAAGGCGGAGGACAGTGCCAAAAAGCAGGGCTACGGCAAGGAGCAGCGCAAGCGCCGCGCCGAGGTGCGCGCCCGCCTGAAAAAGGTCGAGACCGAGATCGAGGAGCTGGGAGCGCACATCGTAGAGCTGGAAAACGAGATCAACGACCCTGAGGTGCTGCGCGATCATCTGCTGCTGCGGGATAAATGCGATGAGCTGGACGATACAAGGTTCCATCAGCAGGAACTGTATGAGGAATGGGAAAAGCTGGCAGAGGAGCAGGAGCGCTTCGAAAACGAGGGGGAATAAGCTTTTACCGTTCTGTAACTTGTATTCCGACGAAAAAGCGTTATACTATAGGTTTAGCAAGAATAGTCGGAAGAGTGTAGGAAAAGTATATAAGGCGGGTTGAACACATTGCAGACCACCATTATCGTAGCAACGCATAAACCGTACTGGGTGCCGGAGGACCCGATGTATCTTCCGGTACAGATGGGCCATGCCATCCACCCGGCCATCGGCTATATCGGCGATGATACCGGCGAAAATATCTCGGAGCGCAACGCAAATTTCTGTGAGCTGACGGGCCTGTACTGGGCAGCGCACAACATTGATTCCGACTATATCGGTATCGTGCATTACCGCCGTTATTTTGCCAGCCGGAAAAAGAGCCGCTTTGCGCCCAAGAAGGATCGCGTCATCAGCCATGAGGAACTTTGCTCCATTTTGGCCACCACCAATGTAGTGCTGCCGCGAGAGCGCCATTACTTCATTGAAACAAACTATACCCAGTATATCCACGCCCACCACAAGCGGGATCTCACGGCGACCCGCGCCATCATTGCGCGCAAATGCCCGGAGTATCTGCCCGCCTATGATATGTATATGTCCAAGACACACGGCCACCACTTCAACATGTTCGTCATGAAGAAGGAACTGCTGCGGCATTACTGCACATGGCTGTTCGATATCCTGTTTGATCTTGAGCGGGAGCTGGACATGACCGGTTATACGGTGAATGACCGCCGTGTGTTCGGCTTTGTGAGTGAGCGCCTGCTGGACGCATGGCTCATTACCAACAACATCAGCTTTGAGGAGTTGGATATCGTCTATATGGAGCATCAGAACTGGCTGCACAAGGGCACGGCCTTCCTCAAGCGCAAATTATTCCCGAAAAAAGATGATTGATGCAAGAGATGTCACGGCGGTGGTCGTGACCTACAACCGTCTGCCGCTGCTGCGCCGGTGTCTGGCCGCTCTGCAGGCTCAAACTGTGCAGGGGCTGCGGGTGCTGGTGGTGGACAATGCCTCCGCCGATGGCACGGCGGAGTATCTGAAAACGCTCGCCATGCCGGGTCTTGTCTGCCGTATCCTCACAGAAAATCTTGGCGGTGCGGGCGGCTTTGCCTACGGTATGCAGGCTGCGGCGGAGTTGGGCTGCAAGGCGGTCTGGCTTATGGACGATGACACCCTCCCCGAGCCGCAGGCGCTGGAAGCGCTGCTGGCAGCCGATGCAGCCTTGGACGGGGCATACGGCTGGCTGTCAAGCCGGGCTTTGGCCCCGGATGGCAGCGACCAGCCGATGAACCTGCAGCGCAAAACGATGTACCGCGACATAGACGGCTTTGACGGAAAAGAGATACCGGCTGTGATGGCCAGCTTTGTGTCGTTGTTTTTGCGCATGGATACCGTGCGGCAGTTCGGTCTGCCCATTGCGGAGTTTTTTATCTGGTCAGATGACTGGGAATATACCCGCCGTATCTCGCGCTGCAAGCCCTGCCGGGTTATTCCGGCCAGCCGGGTCGTGCATGCCATGCAGAACCCGGGCGTTGTGAACATTGCCCGGGATGTACCGGAGCGCTGGGTGCGCTACCGCTATTTTTACCGCAACGATGTCGTGCTGTACCGCCGCGAGGGGGCAGCAGGCTGGCTGTGGCTGCTGGCAAAGGACGCATGGCATACCGTGCAGGTGCTGCGCGACAGCCGGGGCCGCCGCGCCGAGCGCATCGGCATTATCTGGAAAGGCTTTGCTGCGGGGGTGAAATTCCACCCGCAGACACCCTATCTGCCATGAATCTGACTGAATTGATCTGCCGCAGGGCTGCCCGCGCCGATGCGGTGGCGTTTGATGTGTTTGATACCCTCATCAAGCGGGATACCGCAACCCCTGCGGACCTGTTCCGTCTGCGGGGAGAGGCTTTCTATACAGCCCGCATCGAGGCCGAGCGCGAAGCACGCGCGGTCAAGGGCGGGGAGGTGACGCTGGCGGAGATCTACGCCCGGCCCTGCCTTGCGGGCTATGACCCGGCGCAGGAGTGTGCCGCCGAGCTGGCCGCCTGCGTGCCGTACCGACCGGTGCTGGATGCAGTGCAGCAACTGCGCCGACAGGGCAAAAAGCTCTACTATATTTCAGACATGTACCTGCCGCAGGCGCAGGTTGATGCGATGCTGCGCCGCTGCGGCTACCCCGCCTTTGACGGCGGTCTTGTATCCAGCACCTACGGTGTGCAGAAGCGAAGCGGAAGGCTGTTCCGGCAGTTTCTGCATGAGACGGAGCTGGACGCAAGGCAGGTGCTTTTTATCGGGGACAGCTGGCGGGCGGATGTGGCCGGTGCGGCGCTGGCCGGTATTCCGGCCTGGCATCTGCCAACGCCGCCGCAGCCTGCGGATGCCGTGGCCGCCTTTGCGGAAAACCGTCTGCCCGCACTGCAGCCGGGCGGGCAGGCACTGGGATTTTCAGTGCTGGGCCCGCTTGCCGTGGCGTTTTGTCACTGGCTGCATGACCGGCGGGCTGCACGCCCGGCCGCAAGGCTTTATTTCCTCGCGCGGGATATGTATCTGATGCGGGAGGTCTACGGCCTGCTTTACCCCGAGGAAAAGACCGAGTATCTGCAGGTTTCCCGCCGCAGTCTGGCCCCAGCGTTTCTGGCAGGGGGAGAGTATGCGTGCGTGCTGGCGGCACTGCCGCGCCAACGGCTGACCGGCGCGCAGCTTGCCGCATACTGCGGCACCATCTGCCCGGATAGCGAGGCAGGAAGCGTTTTCGACCTCAAGACGCCGGACACAGAAGCACTGTATGCGTTTTTGGCAAAGCTGCCGCGCCCCGAAACGGCCGATGCAGTCATGGGGTACCTGCAGAGCAAACAGCTGCGGACGGGGGATATCCTTGTGGACATCGGCAGCGGCGGTACGACCCAGCTGCTGCTTGAAAAGCTGCTTGGGACGGAGCTGCACGGGATGCAGCTCTCGGCGGATGACCGGCTGCGCAGCCGGTTCAGCGCGGCGCGCACCGAGGTGTTTCTCTTTGAAGGCGCCCCGGCACCGCGCATCTACTGGGCAGGGCAGCCCCTTTTAGAGCGCCTGCTCTCGCAGGATGTCGGGGCAACCCTCAGCTACACGAAAACGTCTGCGGGCTTTCGCGTCAATACCGCCGCCCAGCCAGCCGAGCCGTTATTGGCAGAGCTGCAGCGCGGTGTGCTCTATTTTGCGCAAGGGTGGCAACAAAGCGTGCTGAACGGGCAGGCAATAGAGCCGCAGCGCGCAATCACCCCGTTTTTGCGATTGGTGGAAAGCCCTACTGCTTTACAGGTGAAACTGCTCGGGGACTTGACCGTTGAGGACGGCGGCATCTACCCGCTGGCAGCACCCCGCAGCGCGGGGTATTACCTGACCCACCCTGCAGCCGCCGGGCGCGACCTTGGCACGGCGCGGTGGAAGATCGGCTTTTTAAAGCGGCTGGCTCCGCTGCCGCTTCCCTACGGGAAAATCTATCAGAAACTCAAAAAGTAACTGCGAAGGGAGGGCAGCGTCATGGCAAAACTCAGTGTGATCGTCCCGGCGTACAACGCCGAGACGACGCTGCGCACAGCAGTCGAGTCGATCCTTTCGCAGCAGGTGCCGGGGCTGGAGATCATCATCGTCAACGATGGCTCTACGGATGCAACGGACAAAATATGCCATGCGCTGGCCAGCGAAAACCAGTGCATCCATGTCATAACCCAAAAAAACGCCGGGATCTGTGCGGCCCGCAACCGCGGGCTGGAGGCAGCAAGCGGAGAATTTCTGACCTTCTGCGATGATGATGACCTGCTCTGGCAGGGGGCGCTCAAGCTGCTGCTGCAGACGGCGGAGGATACCCGCGCGGACATCGTGCGCGGCGGCTATGAGCTGCTGCGCCAGCGCCCTGACGGTACAATGGTTCAGCAGCCGCATCCCGCCGGGCAGGCCTGCACAATCGAGCTTGGCAGCGGCGGCTACGGAGCCTTTTTGACAAACAGCGGCCCGCAGTTTGTCTGGAACGCCCTCTACCGCCGCACATCGCTGCTGGGGCTGCGTTTCAATGAGCGATGCAGCTTCGGGCTGGAGGATTTCGTTTTCAATGCCGCCGCCTACCGGCGCATCAGCAAAGCGGTCTATATCCCGCAGGTGGTTTACCGCCATTTTGAGGGCACGCAAAGCACCTCCTGCGCGCGGTCGGCTCAGGCGCTGCTGGGGCGCATCCGGGCGCTGGAGCCATGGATGGAGGCGGAATTTCACGCCGCCCAGCGCTGGTGTGACGCCGATGAGCTGCAGGCCGTCTGGAAGGACCGCCGCGCGCAGGCAGTCACATTTTTAATGCACCAGCTGCGGGACGCCCACGCCCCCGGCGCCATCCGCCGCCGCGCCTGGCAGACGCTGCGGCAGGTGCTGGCCCCGTATCCCGGCGGGCTGGTTGACATTTTACACGATGCAGGGCACAATAAAAAACAGACCGTGGCACTGCTTTTATACCAGATGCGGCTGCAGAGACTGTATGATCTGCTGCCGGTCAGAGAGGAACAGCTATGAAAACGATTCTTGTTACCGGCGCGGCGGGGTATATCGGCCGTCATGTTGTAAAGAATGCCCTTGACCGCGGCTATCGTGTCATTGCGGCGGATTTCAACTTCAAGGGCGTGGATGAGCGTGCAGAATTCTGTGATGAACCGCTGTTCAGCGGAGATCCTGACCTGTACAGGAAGCTGGGCAGCCCGGACATCTGCATCCATCTGGCGTGGCGCGACGGCTTCCGCCACAATTCTGCCGCCCACATGAAGGACCTGTCCAGCCATGTGACCTTTCTCAACACGCTGGTGGAGGGCGGTCTGCAGGGGCTGAGCGTTATGGGCACGATGCATGAGGTCGGCTACTGGGAGGGCGCCATCAACGAAAGCACCCCCTGCAAGCCGCAGAGCCAGTACGGCATTGCGAAAAACGCCCTGCGCCAGAGCATGATGCTCAGCCTTGCGGATTCCCCCTGCAGGCTGCACTGGCTGCGCGCGTACTATATCACGGGGGATGAAGCCCACGGCAGCTCGATCTTTGCCAAGATCACGCAGGCAGAGCAGGACGGCAAGGCGACCTTCCCATTCACGAGCGGCAGCAATCTTTACGACTTTATTGATGTGGATGAGCTTGCCGATATGATCGTGGCGGCAAGCGTGCAGGACCGGATCAACGGCATCATCAATGTATGCACCGGCAAGCCCATGAGTCTGGCAGACCGTGTGGAAAAATTCCTGCGGGACAAAAACTATAAGATCAGGCTCGACTACGGCGCATTCCCGGACCGCCCCTACGACAGCCCGGGCACCTGGGGTGACCCGGCAAAAATCAACCAGATTCTGGCCATGGATAAAAAGGAACAGCAATGAAACGATTAGGCATCTTTTTCTTCTACGAAAAAAACGGCGATGTGGATGATTTCATCACCTACTATCTCGCAGATCTGCATAAGAACCTGACCGAGCTGGTCGTTGTCTGCAACGGCAAGCTCAGCGCGCAGGGGCGCGCCGCTTTTCAGCAGTTCACCGACACGATCATCGTGCGGGAAAACAAGGGGCTTGATGTATGGGCCTACAAGACGGCGCTCGACTTCTACGGCTGGGAGAAGCTGTCGGAATATGACGAGATCGTCATGACGAACTCGACCCTTATGGGCCCCGTGCGCCCGCTGCAGGAGATGTTCGATGCTATGTGGGAAAATCAGGATCTGGATTTCTGGGGCCTTTCCGTACACCACGGCGCAAAGTCGAACCCTTTCAAGGGTAAGCATCTTTACAACTATCTGCCGGTGCATATCCAGTCCCATTTTATCGTCTACCGCAAGCGCTTTGTGCAGAATCCGGAGCTGCAGGCCTATTGGGATACGATGCCGATGATCGAAAGCTACACCGATTCGGTGCAGCGGTATGAGGCTGTGTTCACCAAGCAGTTCGGGGATAAGGGCTTTAAGTGGGATGTCTATGTCAAGACCGATGACCTGAAGGAGTTTACCGACTACCCGCTGCTGGTCTGCCCGACGCTGCTGCTGCGCGAAAAAAAATGCCCGCTTTTCAAGCGCCGCAGCTTTATGCATGAGCTGGAGGCATACCTTAACGATACCGCAGGCGAGCCGGTGCAGGAACTGTATGACTATCTGCGCGACGAGACGGACTACCCGCTGGAGCTGATCTGGAAGAATATGATCCGGACGATGCACCCCCACGATTTCACACGGAATCTGGCGCTGACCCGCATCATTGAACCGACCGTGCAGGATGCCGCTGCGGCACAGAGCCTTTGCCAAAACCGCCGCATCGCGCTGGCCATGCATCTGTATTTTATGGATATGCTCGGCCAGAGCAGGGCCTTTGCTGCCAAATTCCCGCCGCAGACCGATGTCTTTATCACAACGAGCAGTGCCGATAAAAAGCCGCAGATCGAGGCAGCCTTTGCCGGCCTGCCGGTACACAGTGTTACCGTGACCGTGGTGGAGAATCAGGGGCGCGATGTGGCGGCCTTCCTCTGTGATCTGGCCCCGCAGCTCAGGGAATATGACTACGCCTGCTTTATGCATGACAAAAAAGCTGTCCAGACAAAGCCCGGCAGCGTGGGTGCTGGCTTCGGCTATGTCTGCAATGAGAATGTCTGCAAAAATTCGGCGCATGTGCTGAATGTTCTGTGCGAGTTTGAGAAGGACCCCTACCTCGGCATCCTTTGCCCGCCGTACCCGACCCACGGACTGTATTTTATGAATATGTGCTCCGGCGGCTGGGGCCCGAACTTTGAAAATACGAAGAAGCTGATGAAGGATCTGGGGCTGGATGTGCCCATCTCTGGTGAAAAATCGCCCATTGCGCCCTACGGTAGTGTGTTTTGGTTCCGTCCGCGCGCGCTCGCACCGCTGTTTGACCACGGCTGGAAGCATACTGACTTCCCGCCGGAGCCGCTGCCGCAGGACGGTACGATCAGCCATGCCATCGAGCGCATCTACCCGTTTGTGGCCCAGAGCGCAGGCTACTACCCGGCCGTTGTCATGAGCAAAAGCTATGCCGTTACCCACAACGATACGATGCAGGCCTACGCATCCGCCATGATCCGCCCGCTGGCCCGCGTCTTTGACTGCACGACCTTCTATGGGGCGTCCAGCTCGGCGGTGGGGTTTGCCTACAAGCGCCACCATCTGTTCAGCCACTACGGCCCATATTCTGACAGCAAGCGCCGCCATGCCCGGAACTGGCTGCGGGACAATCTGCCAGCCGGTTCCTACCGGGTCATCATCAATACAAAACGCGCAATTTTCGGCCCGCATGAGGGCCCCTATGAGGATTGATCTCCCATGAAACGACTGGTCATCTACTTTCATTATGACCCGGCGGGCTGTATTGACACTGCCTGCCGCATTGCCGTGCAGGCAATGCAGAAATACGGCAAGGTCATCTTTGTCACAAACGGTGCGCTGGCCCCGGCGGACCGGGTGTGGGTGCGCCAGTCCGGCGCGGGCTGCATAGAGCGGGACAACACCGGCTTTGATGTGGGGGCTTACCGGGAGGCGCTGCTCACCATCGGCCGGGAGGCATTGGCGGAATATGAGGAACTAGTCCTCATGAACTATACGCTGGCAGGTCCGGTCTGTGAACTGCAGGCGATGTTTGAGGCAATGCAGGCGCGCCCGGCGCTGGATTTCTGGGGCCTGACCCGCCACTATGCAATGAAAAGCCCGCGGTTCGGCGGGAATGTGCCGGAGCATATCCAGTCCCATTTCCTCGCGCTGCGGCCCCGGCTTTTCACCGGCGATGATTTCTGGCGCTACTGGCAGGAAATGCCCCTGCCAAAGAGCTATGAGGAGTCCGTCATCCGCCATGAAACGCGCTTTACGCCTTATTTTGCCGCTAAGGGGTATACATGGGATACCTATGTGCAGACGGAGGATATGAGGGGCGTCTTTGTCAACCCGATCATGGCCTGCCCGCGGGAGCTGCTGGAAAAGCACGGCTGTCCGTTCTTCAAGCGGCGCAGTCTGTTCACACCCTACGGGGATGAGCTGCGCCGCACAGACGGCATGGCAGCGCGGGAGCTGTGCGGCTATCTCCATGAGAAAACCAGTTTCCCGCTGGATCTTCTGCTGGTGTCGCTGCTTAAAACCCAGCCGCTGGCGGCGCTGTCCAAAAATCTGCACTGGCGCTATGTCGTTGGGATGCCTACCCAAACGCAGGCTGACCCGGCTGTGCTGGGGCTGCGGCTGATCCGCTATGCACTGCCCGAGACAGACCCGGTAACCGACTGGTATACCCGGCAGGCAGCCGCACAGGCGGATGCGCTGATGGAGCAGGCCGCCATCTGGTTTGAAAAGCAGCCGCTGCTCGGCATCCTCAGCCCCTCTGTGCCGCTGTACGCGGGCTGTGCTGCAGCGCAGCGCCGCCAATGGCTGGCTGAGAAAGAAAGCCTGCAAAGTCAGGCGCAGGTCCCCGTCGGTGAGGAGCCTCTGCCGGCACCCAACTGCGGCTGGATGCTGGTGCGGGAGTCTGCTTTCCCGCAGGGCATTCCGGACTGCAAAAACCAGCGTGACGCATGGCAGTTGGCCTTGATTGCACAAGCAAACGGCGCATACGCTGCCAGCTTTGAAACAGCGGCTCAGGCCGTGGCGCGCGCTGACATTCTCAATGCGTATGAAACAGCGGCTGCACAGCCGGCCGCTGTGGCAAAGCAGCTTGGGCGTCTTATCAAGCATCGGCTGCAAACAAAGTAAAAGGGGAGAACACCCATCAAAAAGCAACGCCTTTTTTATCTGGATCTGGTCCGTGCCGTGGCGCTGGGCTGCATCCTGACCGTACATTTCAATGCCACGGTCACAGGGTATTTCACCCTGCCGCATAAGCTGTTTACCAGCACGCTGCCGCTGGGCATCTATCTGGGGGATTTCGGCTCCACGCTGTTCTTTATCGTGTCGGGCGCTTCGCTGGCGCTGACGGTCCCGGCGGATCAAAGCCCCGCGCAGTTCTACAAAAAGCGTGCAAGGGCGGTCTATCCGCTCTTTTGGCTGGCGTGGTTCGTTGTGTTCGGCTGGCGGTTCGTGACAAGACCGGGCAGCTTTGCCGGGGCAAAGACGATCACGCTGGTGCTGACCTTCCTTGGGCTGGATAACTTTGCTGTGGCAGCGGGCTGGGTCGGCATGGATTTTGCCTGCGTGGGGGAGTGGTTCCTTGGCAGCATCCTGTTTTTGTATCTGCTGTTCCCGCTGCTGCAGCGGGCGCTGCGCAGAAATATCTGGCTGACTTGGGTCATCACCCTTGCGGTGTGTATTCCGATCCATCTGCTGGGCTGGGATGCGCGTCTGGTCGCGGTGCATATCCCGGAATTTCTTTTCGGCATGACCTTTCTGACCATGCCGAAGCGTGCGCAGTACATGCTGCCTGCGGCGCTGCTGGCAGGTGCTGCCGCCGCCCGCAGCCTTGACGGCAAGATCACCTGCGCACTCGCCGGTGCCGCTGTTTTTATCCTGCTGGCGCTGGCGGCCCCGCTGCTGGACCGCCCATGGCCGCGTGTGCTGGGCGCACGGCTGGCAAAGATCTCCTACGCGGTGTTTCTTGTGCATCATGTCCTGATTCAGGATATGGCCGCCCATTTTGATCTGGCGGCGCTGTCCCGCCGGGACACGGCGTTTTTGTATGTGATCTATCTGGCCGCTGCGTTTGCGGCGGCGGAGGCCCTGCTCTGGCTGCAGAAAACCCTGCGCAGAGCGTTTGCCGCCCTGCGGCCTGCCTGATACTGTGTCTGCCCGCTGTTTTGTGAAAAACAGCGGGTATTTTTTTGCTTGTGTTCGCATGCGGCCTCTGTACAAAAACGGGCAATTACGGTATAATAAAACATAATGCTAAAAGAAAAGAGGCGTTCCACTGTGTCTGAGTTCTCTGTTTCCCTGGCAAAGCTGGCTGAGGAAGCCAACCTGACGATCGCCTACACCCCCTGTGAACTGGAAAAGATCCAGGTCACGGCAACGGAGGTGTACCGCCCGGGCATCCTGCTGGCCGGTTACTATGAAAATTTTGACAGCAAGCGCATCCAGATCATCGGTCTGACCGAGATGTCCTATCTGGATGAATTGACCACCACCCTGCGCAAAACCCATCTGGAAAAGCTTTTCTCCTTTCAGCCGCCTGCTGTGGTGCTGAGCCGCGGCATGCAGCCGCTGTCTGAGATGATGCAGTACGGCAAAAAGTACGGTGTGCCGATTCTGATGTCTACCGAGATGACCTCCGCCCTGATGGGCCAGCTCATCACGACGCTGAACACCGAGCTGGCACCCCGCATCACCCGCCACGGCGTACTGGTGGAGGTCTACGGCGAGGGTATCCTGATCCTCGGCGATTCCGGCGTCGGCAAGAGCGAAACCGCCATCGAACTGGTCAAGCGCGGCCACCGCCTGATTGCGGACGATGCCGTTGAGCTGCGCAGGGTCTCCTACCGCAAGATCCTCGGCACGGCGCCCGCCAACATCCGCCACTTTATTGAGCTGCGCGGCATCGGCATCATCAATGTTGCCCGCGTGTTCGGTATCGGCTCGGTGCGCTCCAGTGTGGAGGTTGAGATGGTCGTCCAGCTTGAGCCGTGGGATCGCACGAAGAACTACGACCGCACGGGCCTTGAGACAGAGTATTATGACATTCTCGGCGTTAAGGTGCCCAGTATGCTGATCCCCGTTATGCCGGGCCGTAATCTGGCGGTCATTCTGGAAACGGCAGCCATCAACAACCGTCAGAAGGAGATGGGCTACAACGCTGCCAAGGAGCTGCTGACCCAGTTGGGCCTGCAGGACGATATTACAAAGTAAAAAGAGGTTTTTTCATTCCATGCAGATGATTGCAGACCTGCACACCCACACGCTGTGCGCCACCCACGCCTACAACACCTTTGCGGAGATGGCCGCTGCCGCCAAGGCGCTGGGCTATTGCGCCCTCGCCGTGACGGATCACGCCCCCGCGATGCCCGATGCACCGCATGCATGGCATTTCGGAAACTGGAGCGCCATGCCCCGCACCATGGACGGTGTGGTGATCCTCTACGGTGCCGAGGCCAATGTCATGGATACCAAGGGCGGGCTGGATCTTTCGCAAAGCCAGCTCAAGGCGCAGGACTGGGTCGTGGCGTCCATTCACAGCACCTGTGTGCCGGGGCTTCTGACCCGCAGGGAGGCAGATCGTCTCTGGCTGGCTGTGGCCGAAAACCCTTATGTGGACTGCATCGGCCATTCCGAGCAGGAAAACTACCGCTATGATTACGACCTTGTCACCAGAGCGTTTGCTAAAAACCACAAGGTCGTGGAACTCAACGGCAACTCATTCAATGTCCGCAAGGACGGCATCCCCAATATGCGGGCGCTGTTGGCCGCATGCCTTGCCAACGGCTGCCGCATTGCGGTGGACAGCGATGCCCACAGCACATACCAGCTGCAGCACGGCCTGTGTGCCCTGTATGCCATGCTGGAGGAAATGCAATTCCCGCAGGAGCTGATCGTGAACGCAACGCGGGAAAATCTGGTTCGTGAATTACAACTGCACGGCAAGCCCTGTGCAGAAGAAGTAGGAGGAATTTTGTTATGAGCAAGTATACGATTGGTATTGATCTGGGCGGCACCACGATGACCGCCGGTCTGGTCAACGAAAAATTTGAGGTTGTCGGCAAGGTGACTTGGGCCACCCGTCTGCCCCGCCCGGCGCAGGATCTTGAGAAGGCTCTGGCAGACCTGTGCCGCACTGTGGCGCGCGAGAATAAGGTGGACTTTGCGGACATCCGCTATGTCGGCATCGGCACCCCGGGCAGCGTGAACTTTACCACCGGCTTTGTCGGCTTTAATACGAACTTCGGCTACTATGACTGGAACCTTGGCCCGGATATGGAAAATCTGCTGGGCTGCAAGGTCTATGTGGAAAACGACGCCAACGCTGCCGCGTTCGGTGAGTACATTGCGGGCGGTGCGAAGGGCTATCGTGATGCCGTCATCATCACGCTCGGCACCGGCATCGGCAGCGGCATTATCCTGAACGGCAAGATCCTGCGCGGCTTCAATTTTGCCGCCGGTGAGATGGGCCACAATGTCATCGTCAAGGACGGCATCCAGTGTACCTGCGGCCGCAAGGGCTGCTGGGAGCGCTATGCCTCCGCCAGCGCCCTGACCCGCGAGACCAAGAAGGCCATGCAGGAAAACAAGAACACCATCATGTGGCAGATGACGCAGGACATCGACCATGTCAATGCCAAGCTGGCCTTTGACGCCGCCGCCAAGGGGGACGAGACCGCACAAAAGGTCGTGGACAGCTGGATCGAGTATGTGGGCGTTGGCATTGCCAATGTCATCAACACCTTTGAGCCGGAGGTCATCTGCATCGGCGGCGGTGTTTCCAATCAGGGCGAGGTCCTGCTGGCACCCGTCCGCGCATATGCTGAGAACGAGACCCGCAACATCACCACCGGCAAGTTCCCGGCCATCTGTGCCTGCACGCTGCGCAACGATGCCGGCGTGATCGGTGCGGCGGCTCTGGAAAATTCTATTTGATGCAAGCGATTCTGACGGAGGACATCCATGCAGGAAAAGACGATCACGGCACTGTGCGATGCACTGACAAGCCAGCAGCTGCCCTTTGTGCAGGGGGAGCCGCTCGCGGCCCATACGACCTTTCGGATCGGCGGCCCGGCGGTGTTCTGGTGCGCACCGCAGGATGCAAAGCAGCTGCGTGAAACGCTGCGCCTCTGCCGTGAAAACGGTGTGCGGGTCTACCTGCTGGGCAATGGCTCCAACACACTGTTTGATGATGCGGGCTTTGACGGCGCAGTAGTGGATATGCGCGGACTTTCCCAGATGGAATATTCCGATGCAGGCACCGATGTGGTGCGCATTACCGCCGGGGCTGGCCAGACCCTGGGCCGCCTGTGCAGCAAGGCACAGTCGCTTGACCTGACCGGGCTGGAGTTTGCCTGCGGCATCCCCGGCACGGTGGGCGGTGCCGTCTATATGAACGCCGGTGCCTACGGCGGGGAAATGAAAGATGTGCTGGAGAGCGTGACTTTTCTGGACGACACGCTTGAGCTGCGTGTGCTGTCGGCAAAGGATCTCGCCATGGGCTACCGCACCAGCGTGTTTGAACAGCACCCCGACTGGTGCATTCTGTCGGCTACGGTCGTGCTGCACCGCGGCAACGGGGCGGAGGTCCTGGCCCGGATGCGGGAGCTTCTCGGCAAGCGCAGGGAAAAGCAGCCCCTTGAGTGGCCCAGCGCCGGCAGCACCTTCAAGCGCCCGGCGGGGGCCTTTGCAGGCAAGCTGATCGAGGACTGCGGTCTCTGCGGCTTCACCGTGGGCGGTGCCCAGATCAGCGAAAAGCACTGCGGGTTTGTCATCAACCGCGGCGGTGCGACCTGCGCCGATGTGGTGGAGCTGACCGAGCAGGTCAGCCGTATCGTTAAGGAAAAGACCGGCTTCGTGCTGGAACGCGAGATCCGCGTGGTAAAATAAGAGAGCGGTGGGGAAGATGAATTTTCTGATCGTGACGGGACTTTCCGGTGCGGGCAAGTCTATGGCTGTCAACGCACTGGAGGACATCGGCTTTTTCTGCATTGACAACATCCCGGTGGCGCTGCTGCCGCGTATCGTGGACTTCGCCCTGCAGGGCGAAAACCAGCTCAGCCGTGTGGCGGTCGTCATGGATGTGCGCGGCGTGCGCAGCATTGAGCAGCTCAAGGAGGCTCTTGAGGATCTGGACGAGAAAAAGATCGACTATGATATCCTGTTTTTGGATGCAAATGACGCCGTGATCCAGCGCCGCTATAAAGAGACCCGCCGCCAGCACCCCATCACCATCAGCGAAAAGGTCCCCATCACCGAGGCAATCGCCCGGGAGCGCAAGCTGCTGCAGCCGCTGCGGGACAAGGCAAAGTATGTCATTGATACCTCGCTGCTTTCGGCAGCACAGAACCGTGAGCGCATCTGCGGACTGTTTCTGGATAAAGGGGAAAGCCCGATGGCCTTGACCGTGGTGTCGTTCGGTTTCAAGTACGGTCTGCCGCAGGAGGCCGACCTTGTGCTTGATGTGCGCTGCCTGCCCAATCCCTTCTATGTGCCGGAGCTCAAGCATAAAACCGGCCTTGATCAGGAGGTCGTTGACTATGTGATGGCATCGACCGACTCACAGGAGCTTCTGCGCCGCTATGAGCACATGCTGGAGTTTGCACTGCCGCTGTATGTCAAGGAGGGCAAAAGCCAGCTGATGATTGCGGTGGGCTGCACCGGTGGCAAGCACCGCTCGATTACCTTTGCACGCAAGATCGCTGCGTTTTGTGAACAGCTGGGCTACGCCCCCAGTGTGCAGCACCGCGATGTAAAACGAAGTCTATAATAAGGAGTACACCGACTTGAGCTTTTCTCAAGAAGTGAAAAACGAAATACTGCGCCGTAAAATTGCAAAGCCCTGCTGTAACATGGCCGCCGCCTATGCGGTGGCCTGTTTTGGCAAATACTTTGATGACCGCGGTGTAGTCTTGCAGACCGAAAACGAGGGCGTGGCTACCTTTGCGCAAAAGCTCTACCGCCGCTGCGGTGTGCAGAGCACTGTGCTGAGCAAGGAGCGCCCGACCGGCCCGGTATATGAATTCAGCGTCAAGGAGCCTGCCGAGGTGGCAAAGATGCTGGCGCTGTTCGGCCATACCGGCAAGGAGCCTACGCTGCGCATCCGGCCGGAAAATTTTAAATGCCAGAGCTGTATGCAGGCTTTTATCGCCACGGCATTCCTCTGCTGCGGCACGATGACCGACCCGGAAAAAAGCTATAATCTGGAATTTCTCTCGACCCGGCATTATCTGTCCCAGCAGCTGGAGGCTATGTTGGCCGAGCATGATTTCCACCCCCACCGCGCGCTGCGCAAGGGTGCCAATACCATCTACATCAGAGTGGCAGATCATATCGAGGATCTGCTCACCTTCATGGGGGCGGGCGGCGCAGCCATGCGCATCATGGACCAGCGCCTTTACAATGAGATGCGCAATAAGACGAACCGCCTGTCCAACTGTGAAACAGCGAACCTCGGCAAAAGTGTACAGGCCGCCGTGCAGGTGCAGTTGGCCATTGAAAAGCTGCAGGCTGCGGGGGCTATGAACACCCTGCCGGAAAATCTGCGCCAGACGGCTAAGCTGCGGATGCAGTACCCGGATCTGCCGCTGGCTAAGCTGGCGCAGAAGTTTGACCCGCCCGTCAGCAAGGCCGGGCTTTCCCACCGGATGAAGAAGATCCAGGAGGCTGCTGCCCGACTGGATGCTGCCGCAGCGCCCAATGAAAAGGAAACGACCCATGTCTGAAAACACCTCAAGACAATTTACCCACCTGCATGTGCATACCGAGTACAGCCTGCTGGACGGCGCCTGCCGCATTGACCGGATGTTTGACCGGCTCAAGGAGATGGGGCAGACGGCCTGTGCCATCACCGACCACGGCGTTATGTATGGCTGCGTCGCGTTTTTTGACGCTGCCAGGGCGGCGGGCATCAAGCCGATCATCGGCTGCGAGGTTTATGTTGCAACCCGCACCCGCTTTGATAAGGTAAACCGCATTGACGGAAACAGTCACCTGATCCTGCTGTGCAAAAACGAGACGGGCTACAAAAACCTGATCAAGATGGTGTCCGCAGGCTTTACCGAGGGCTTTTACTCCAAGCCGCGCATTGATAAGGAGCTGCTTGCGCAGCATCATGAGGGGCTTATCTGTCTGTCAGCCTGCCTTGCAGGCGAGATCCCCAGAGCGATTCTGGCGGGGGATTACGACCGTGCCAAGCAGACGGCGCTGTGGTATCGGGATCTTTTCGGCGAGGGCAACTACTACATTGAATTGCAGGATCACGGTCTGGAGGAGGATCGGGTCGTTTTGCCGCAGCTTATCCGCCTCGCGCGGGAAACCGGTATCCCGATGGCGGCAACCAACGATGCCCACTATATAACGAAAGAGGACGCCAAGATGCAGAGCATCCTGCTCTGCATCCAGACCGGCAAGACCATCAACGATGTGGATCGGATGGAATTTCAGACCGATGAGTTCTATCTGAAAAGCACCGATGAGATGTACGAGCTGTTCTCGATGGTGCCGGAAGCCTGCGAAAACACGAATAAAATCGCAGAGCAGTGCAACTTTGCGTTTACCTTTGGCGAGACAAAGCTGCCGTATTTCAAGGCCCCTGACGGTATGGAGAATCAGGCTTACTTTGAGAAGCTCTGTTGGGAGGGACTGGAACGCCGTTACCCCGGGAAGGTGACCGATGCACTGAAGGAACGCCTGACCTATGAGATCAATGTCGTCAAGACGATGGGATACACGAACTATTACCTCATCGTCTACGACTTCATCAATTATGCCAAAAGCCACGATATTCCCGTGGGGCCGGGGCGCGGCTCCGGCGCGGGCAGCTTGGCTGCCTACTGCGTTGGCATTACCGACATTGACCCCATCCGCTATAACCTGATTTTTGAACGCTTCCTGAATCCGGAGCGCGTCTCGATGCCCGACTTCGATGTTGACTTCTGCTATGAGCGCCGTCAGGAGGTCATCGACTATGTAAACGAGAAATACGGCCGCGACCATGTAGCCCAGATCGTGACCTTTGGCACGATGGCCGCCCGCGCTGCGGTGCGCGATGTGGGCCGTGTTATGGGCATGGGCTATCAGGATGTGGATCGGGTGGCAAAGCTGATCCCGACGGACCTGAAAATGACGCTGAAAAAGGCGCTTGAGGTCAGCCCGGACCTGAAGGCGCTCTATGACGCTGACACGCAGGTCCATGATCTGATCGACACCTCGCTGAAGGTGGAGGGCATGCCGCGCCATGCGTCTACCCATGCGGCCGGCGTTGTCATTACCCGTGACCCTGCCACCGAATATGTGCCGCTTTCGACCAATGACGGTCTGCCTGTCACCCAGTTCAATATGGTGGAGATCGAGCGTCTGGGCCTTTTGAAGATGGACTTTCTGGGGCTGCGCACCCTGACGGTTATCCACGATACCGAGACGGCTGTGCGCCGCAAGTACCCGGATTTCCGCGTGGCAGGCATCGACTACGATGATCCGGACACCTATGCGATGCTTGCCAGGGGCGAAACGGAGGGCATCTTCCAGCTTGAATCCACCGGCATGACGCAGGTGCTGACCGGTATGCGGCCAAAAAATCTGGAGGATATCATCGCCCTGATCTCGCTGTATCGGCCGGGGCCGATGGATTCCATCCCGACCTATCTGCGCAACCGCAAGGACCCCTCCAAGGTGTCTTACAAGACGCCCCAGATGGCCCACATTGTCGATGTCACAAACGGTGTTGTAATCTATCAGGAGCAGGTCATGCAGATCTGCCGCGAGCTGGCCGGCTTCAGCTTCGGGCAGGCTGATAATGTGCGCCGCGCCATGAGCAAGAAAAAGCTCAAGGTCATGGAGGCCGAGCGAGAGCATTTTGTGCATGGCTGCCGGGAGCCCGGCAAAGAGTGTGCGGGCTGCGTTGCCAACGGTGTGCCGGAAGATGTAGCAAATCAGATCTATGATGATATGATCAGCTTTGCGTCCTACGCCTTCAACAAATCCCACGCTGCCTGCTATGCCTATGTAGCGTTCCAGACGGCATACCTGAAATGCCATTATCCCCATGAGTTTATGGCGGCTCTGCTGACCAGCGTGCTGGATAACACCTCCAAGGTCATTGAATACACCACCGAATGTCAGCGCCTTGGCATCAAGGTACAGCAGCCGGACATCAATATCTCCCGCGGCGGCTTTACGGCGGACGGCGAACTGATCCGCTTTGGTCTGAACGCTGTCAAGAGCGTGGGCCGCGGCCTGATCGATGCCGTTATCAAAGAACGCGCACAACGGCCCTACCGCAGCCTGTACGACTTCTGCAAGCGGCTGCACGGCTCGGAATTGAACCGCCGCGCGTTGGAAAATCTTATCAAGGCGGGTGCCTTTGATGCACTGGAGCCGACCCGGCGGGGGATGCTTGAAAGTGTGGAGGGCATTCTGAAAAGTGTGGAGACAGATGCCCGCCAGAATCTGGATGGGCAGATGGATCTGTTCGGCCTGATGGGCGGCGGCGATGAAAAGCCTGCCGATGAGTATAAGGTGCCGGAGCTGCCGGAATACGCCGCCTCTGAATTGCTGAAGATGGAAAAAGAGGTGTCCGGTCTGTACCTGTCCGGCCACCCGCTGGACGCCTACCGCAGTCAGATCGCTCAGGTATCCACTTGCACGATCGCCCAGCTGCTGGGGGAGGACGCAAGGCAGTTCGACAACCAAAATGTCACACTGGTCTGCACCATCGTAAGGAACAAGATCATGACCACGAAATCCAACACGCTGATGGCGTTTACGACCGTGGAGGATCTGACCGGCAGTATGGAGCTGCTTGTATTCCCGCGCATTTTGGCAGAATGCCGTGCCGCCCTGCAGGAAAATGCAGTTGTGGTGGCGAACGGCCGTGTCTCTGTCAAGGAGGACGAGGCAGCCCGCCTTATTGTGGAGGGTGTTCAGTCCATAGAGACCTATGACCCGGCACAGAGCTTCGGCCGCAACCGTGTGGAGCGTGTCAAGCGCGAGACCAGCGGGGGAGGGGCCGCCGGCTATTTCCTGACGGTGCCTGCGCGGGATTGCCCGCAGATGCATAAGGTGGAAAATCTGCTCTGCAACATTTTTGACGGGGGCACGGTAAAAGTCTATTTCCGCTTTCGGGATACGGGCAAGGCAATGCTGGCAAGGCACATGGCAGTGCGGGATGATCCGCTGCTCCGCGCAGAACTGGAGCGTATTTTGGGCAAGGACTGCGTAAAAGTTCAAGATATTGAACAGTCTGCAAAATAAATCCATGCGTTTTGCGCGATTTATCCATAATTACCAGAGACGAAATGTGGTATAATGTGGGTAGTCACGGGTTTGTTAAAAATTTATTATAACGTGATGACCACGCCTGAATAAAACGTGATGTTTCAGGCGGGTCCATGGTTCCCGAATAGGAGGGGCTCGCTTTATGGCTAAGGAAATCAAAACAATCGGTGTTCTCACCAGTGGCGGTGACGCACCTGGCATGAACGCTGCAGTGCGTGCGATCGTCCGTGCAGGCATCAGCAAGGGATACCGCATGATGGGTATCCAGCGTGGTTATAACGGCCTGATCAACGGCGAAGTTTATGAGATGAATGTGCGCAGCGTGTCCGAGATTATCCACCGCGGCGGCACGATCCTGTATACGGCACGCTGTCTGGAATTCAAAACAAAGGAAGGTCAGGCAAAGGGTCTTGCCCGCTGCAAGGAGCTGGGCATTGACGCACTGGTCGTCATTGGCGGTGACGGCTCCTTCATGGGCGCCCGTGCGCTGGCAAATCAGGGGATTCCCTGCATCGGCCTGCCCGGCACCATCGACAATGATATTGCCTGCAGTGAGTATACCATCGGCTACGACACGGCTATGAATACCGCCGTCGAGGCTATTGATAAGCTGCGTGATACCACCCAGAGCCATGACCGCTGCAGTGTGGTCGAGGTCATGGGCCATCACGCGGGCTATATCGCCCTGAATGTCGGCATTGCGACCGGCGCTGTGGCAGTTCTGCTGCCGGAGATCCCGTTCGATTTTGAGCGCGACATCCTTGAGCGCATGCGCCAGACGCAGGTCACCGGCAAAAAGCACTTCATCATCATTGTCTCTGAGGGCGTTATTGATGCCAACGAGCTGGCAAACCAGATTCAGGCGGCCACCGGTGTTGACTCCCGTGCTACGGTTCTGGGCCATATTCAGCGCGGCGGTTCTCCGACGGTCCGCGACCGTGTGAATGCGTCCCTGATGGGCTATCACGCCATCGACCTGCTGGACAAGGGCATCTACAACCGTGTGGTTGCTGTTTCCGGTGATAAGATCGTTGACTATGATGTCAATGTTGCGCTGTCCATGCACAAAACCATCGACCGTGACATGATTGAGATCGCCAATACGATTTCCATCTGACGAAACTTTACAGAGCTGTACTCCGAATGAGAGTACGGCTCTGTTTTTGCGAAAGCAGTCCTGCAAATAAAAGTCAATAGGTTTTGCAGAAAAAGTCAAAAAATACTCGGCAGATAGCCGAGTAAAAATGCGTACAGCAAACAGGACTCCCTCAAAAATCGGAGGCAGCCAAATGACAAAATGAGCATTACAGATTAGCCTTCTTCGACCTGAGTTGCGCTTTCAGCGGCGTTCAGGCACTCCTTAACGCGTGCATAGTAAATACGCAGGAACTTGTTCGCGGCAGCAGTAGTGCAAACGAAGAACGGCTTCCCCTCGTCACGCTTTTTGGCGTAGAACTGGTAAACCGCTTCGTTTTCGGGTTTGCATTTAACGTAAGTAGAAACCACCTGAAAGAGCGCTTTCCTCAGCTGAGGTGACCCGCGCTTGGAAGTTGTTACACTGGAAAGCTGCATCTTGCCGGAGCCAACAACGCCGGGGTCTACGCCTGCAAAGGCCACAATAGAACTGCGGTGCGGGAAACGGCGAACATCACCCAATTCAGCCATGAGATGCGGTCCTGTGGACTTTCCAACGCCGTACATGGCCATAACGGTCTCGTACTCCGGCAGCTGCTTGCAGAGATTCAGCATCTCGGCTTCCAGCTTGGACTGGTTTTCGCGCAGTGCAATAAGCTGGTTGGCGGCAACTGTAACCAGTAATTTAGCATTGTTGTCACGCGGCAGTGTGGTATAGGATCCGCAACTGGCTGCGTAGAGAGCATCTGCCGCATCAGTACTAAAATGGTAACCCTTTCTCTTGCACCATTTCTTGTATCGCTCTTCAAAAGCATCCGGTGACATACGGTTAATGCAGTCGCAATGCCAAAAGCTTCGGTAAAAGTCCACCCACTTCAAATGTCCGTCTGCCTTTTCGGGGCTTGAGAACAGCTCGTTTACACGCGGAAAGGTCTTGTCAGACAAAGAAATAAGGTTGTTTGTGAGCATGACAATATTTTTATTATACAAGTCGCATTGACGTGCGCACAACTTGAGTTGTTGTCTAATTGCTTCCATAGGAGTATATTCCCGCAATGTGGACCAGTTGTCAAGCCCATACTTGGCAATTTTTAGGGCATCTTTCGGGTCGGATTTTACTTTGCGCAGAGAGCCTGCTCCGCTTTGCTTAATAAGCAATGGGTTCAGGATGCTTACAAAGATTCCCTCACTGTGAAGCAGCGCTGCTACCGGCTCATGATATCTGCCTGTTGCTTCCATTACAACGCGGGTATCTGGTTCCATGCAAAGAACATCCAACGCAAGATGTGACAGTTCAATATCTGAATGCCTTACTTCATATGGCGCTGCAACAAGCTCCCCACCTGGCTTCATGGCAGCTACCATACTCTTACCCTTAGAAACATCGATTCCAACTACGGTCATTCGTTTTCCTCCTAATTTGAATTTGCAATGGCTTCCGCCTTTTACTTATTGCTTGTTCAATCTCCTGAGTAACACGAACGCACCGCTACGGTGGGACTACCTGCGTAAATCGAATGCTGCGAATAAGAACGGCGGCTGACTGACTGCTTAACGGACGTGTAAGTCCAAGAAAAATGGTGCCCGGCCACTACGTTCTTATTCTACAGCTTAGGCAACAAGTTGGATAGCAACACGGCTGGATGCCGTGGGGCTACCCACAAATATATTGTAGGAGAAAAATAAAAAGTTTTTTGCAAAAACCTGTTGACAATCCATGGCAGCTTTGCTATAATAACAACCATCGTCAGGAGCGAACGGCACTGATGGCGGCCAGCATGGGGGATTAGCTCAGCTGGGAGAGCGCTTGCATGGCATGCAAG
>ERZ833515.198-NODE-198-length-58454-cov-17.050908_pt1 | contig 58454 bp, 49 predicted proteins | sample MGYA00519949_ERZ833515 | MGnify/ENA primary metagenome ERZ833515 (study PRJEB31850, sample SAMEA3708741) | human gut metagenome | biome: human gut; feature: human-associated habitat; material: faeces | place: China | collected 2014 ...
AATGTTACAGTTTGCACGCGGCTTTGAAAAAATTGGTCTTTTTTTACAGTATCACACGAATCACTAAAAAAATAGCCATTTTTTTGAATTTTGTTGAAAACAATCACTTTTTCATATACAATGCTAAATAGAAATGCCAATTTACTATATTTTTTGGCTATAATTAAGGAGGTCATTATGGCACAGAATCCAATCGTAACAATCGAAATGGAAAACGGCGATATCATCAAAGCTGAGCTTTATCCGGAAATCGCCCCAAATACAGTAAATAACTTTATTTCACTGGTACAGAAAGGTTTTTATGACGGTGTTATCTTCCACCGTGTCATCAAAGGATTTATGATTCAGGGTGGCGATCCGGAAGGAACCGGTATCGGTGGTCCTGGATACAGCATCCGCGGTGAGTTTTCTCACAATGGTTTCACAAACAATCTGAAACATACACCGGGTGTTCTGTCTATGGCTCGTACTATGATGCCGAACTCCGCTGGAAGCCAGTTCTTCATCATGCACGCTGCCGCACCACATCTTGATGGTGAGTATGCAGGCTTCGGTAAAGTAATCGAAGGTATGGAGAATGTAAACAAGATCGCAGAGACACGTTGTGATTACAGTGATCGTCCGATGGCACAGCAGAAAATGGCTAAAGTTACTGTGGAGACTTTCGGTGTAGATTATTCGGAACCGGAAAAATGCTAATTCTTGTTTAGGGATGGCTTAAAATTTACCATTTTTATTTTTAATAGGAACTCCAGCAATTTTTTCTCAGTCGCTAACAATCGCTCCTTGAGATAAAATTGCTGGAGTTCTTAATCTACACAGAGAATTTTGTAAATTTTTGCGCCACCCTGCACTGCGTGCCACACTACGTGCAGAATTTTCGTTTCACTTCTATGCTTTACACTTACTTTAATAAAAGCTGGTCTATTCTATATAAAACTGAAATAACAAAATCAGAGAAAGTTTCCTCAACGAACGATTAAGCGAACGACTGAGTTTCACAAGGTTTTGCGCAAGTGGGAGGCGACCAGCTTTTATAGGAGCCGGGAACGTGCGCGATGAAACCGCCGTGAAACGAAGGTAGTGAACGTCTAGTGAGTGAGGAAACTTTCTCTGATTTTGTTTTCACATATTAAATTTTAACCAATACAATAAATAAACCTTTTTAGCGATGTCTACGTGCCCGCGCCTTATATTTCTTCTCCCCAAAGATCCAAAACAATATCAGCGCAATCAGCGTTCCAATGATCATTCCCACAATCACATCACTCGGATAATGCACTCCAACATACAATCTCGATAATGATATCGCAAACGCAAGAATCAACGCCGGCACCCCGATTCCGCGATGACAGCTTTTATAGATCACCACCGCTGACGCGAAGGATGCGGATGCATGTCCGGACGGGAAGGACCAGTCTTTTTGTGCCGGGATCAGGCATTGCAATCCCTGCACGACTTCGTAAGGGCGAACACGCGCCACATAATTTTTCAACAGGAAATTTGTCACACACAGAGAACCAAGCAGCGCCAACAGGGACAAAATCCCCGCACGTCTGGTTTTCTTTGGAAACAGTAAAATGACAGATAACACAATCCAGAAAATTCCGGCATTTCCAAGATTCGTGACAGCGATCACGATCGGATTCAACGTTTCCGAACGCAAATGGTTTTGAATAAAAAGCAACAGCTGCCCATCCCATATATTTAGTTGTTGAAGAATCGTATCTAATATTGCCATTCTGCTCCATTTCCTTCCTATCGTATTTCACAAAATTTTATAAAAGAAATCCCACTGTATGAGCATCATAAATGATCTGCAGTGGGACTCCCCGGAACAAAAATGCTCCTGATATCGTTGTTTCTCACCATTAAGGTGAAAGTTATGTTTTCTCTCGTATCTTAATTAGAATTTGAATATTGCTACTCCATATGGCGGAAGTTCATATGCAAAGGAATACGGTCTGCCGTCACACTCTGATTTCTCAGCCTGGTAAACGGTTGGTCGCTCTGTACCTTCGCCGCCGAATTTCGCATCATCACTGTTCAGTAATAAGGTGTATTTTTTCTTTTTCGGTACGCCCACACGATAATCCGGACGTGCCATCGGTGTAAAGTTGCATACAAACAGTAAGCTGTTTCTTCCGGATTTGCTGTGACGCACAAAACTGAAAATGCTTCGATATCCGTCATTTGGATTGATCCACTCAAATCCTTCCGGATGATCATCCAGCTCATACATTGCCGGATATTTTTTGTAAATCGTCAGCAGTCCTTTTACAAATGACTGTAAGTGACTGTGTTTTTCATCTTCCAGAAGATCCCAGTCAAGTTCGCGTTTCTCACTCCACTCTCGCAACTGTCCGAAATCCTGTCCCATAAATAACAACTTCTTGCCCGGATGCCCCATCATGAAGGAATATCCAACCATCAGGTTGCGGTATTTATCAATGCCAAGTCCCGGCATTTTGTTCAGCATGGAACATTTCAGATGAACCACCTCATCGTGAGAAAGTACCAGAATGTATTTCTCACTGTAGTTATAGCTCATGGCAAATGTCATCTTGTTGTGGTTATCTTTACGGAAATACGGATCCAGTTTCATGTAATCCAGGAAATCATGCATCCAGCCCATATTCCATTTATAAGAGAAATTCAGACCGCCATCTTCTACATCACCAGTGACCTTTGGCCATGCAGTCGATTCCTCAGCGACCATGACAACGCCCTTGTTGCGTCCACGGATCAGGGTATTGATATGACGGAAAAACTCTACCGCCTCAAGATTTTCATTGCCACCAAACTGATTTGGCACCCACTGCCCCGGTTCCTTGCCATAATCCAGATAAAGCATAGATGCGACTGCATCTACACGCAGACCATCGATGTGATACTGCTCGATCCACATAAGGGCACTGCCGATCAAAAAGTTCTTGACCTCATTCTTGCCATAATCAAAGATCTTGGTCCCCCACTCCGGATGCTCGCCCTTTCTCGGATCCGCATACTCATACAAGGGCTGACCGTCGAAATCTGCCAGTCCATGCGCATCCTTTGGAAAATGCGCCGGAACCCAGTCTAAGATAACACCGATGCCTCTCTGATGCAGATAATCGATCAGGTACATAAAGTCTTCCGGGCTTCCATAGCGCGACGTCGGCGCATAATAGCCCGTTACCTGATAGCCCCAAGATCCATCATAGGGATACTCTGAGATTCCCATCAACTCGACATGGGTATATCCCATATCGCATACATAGTCCGCCAGGCTCTCAGCCAACTGGCGGTAAGAATAAAAGCCGTCATTCTCTGCAGTCGGATGCTTTTTCCAGGAACCCGGATGTACCTCATAGATAGACATTGGCTGTTCCCAGAAATTCTCCTGTTTGCGGCGTTCCTTCATCCAGTTGTCATCCTGCCATGCATAGGAAAATGGCGCAACAATACGGGATGCCGTACCCGGGCGCACCTCTGCCATGGCTGCATAAGGATCTGCCTTGTAGAGTTTGCCGCCGTCCGGCGTATAGATCAAAAACTTGTATAACTGTCCCGGCTTTGCCTCCGGTACAAAGAGTTCATAAATTCCCATATCCGGCTCGACCAGACGTTCCATCATATGTGATGTCTCATTCCAACCGTTAAACTCGCCGATCACTGCTACCGCTGCTGCATGTGGTGCCCAAACATCAAAATATACCCCCTCGATGCCGTCTTTGGTCTGCACATGTGCGCCCATCTTCTTGTAGATATCATAATGCGTCGCCTGCCCAAACAGGTACATATCTAACTCTGAAAAATTGCCCATAGTAAACCCCTTTTCCTTTATATTACAACTCGAAATCCTGCTCCCGTAAGATCAAGTTGCCATCTTCATCATAACGTTTGGATCCAAAACGGCTGAACATTGCCTTGATACCGCCCTTTTCTGCTTTATCAATGGCGGATTCCACAATATCACGCACCTCGATCAGGGAGGTCGGATGGTCTACGCGTTGGATCAGATTGATACGGTTATACATGGCAAGGATCGCCATTTCATCCACAACATAGCCCTCCTCTAAGGCATAAACCTTACCGAAATTGACCAGTTCGTCTATGGTAAAGATCGGGATGGTGATCTTTTCGGTAAACATGGCTGCAAATGCACTGTTGTGGGAAAGCATCTTGTCAATGCGCTTCTTCTGGTCTTCCATAAGAACCAGAACATCACAATTCTCCTGCGACATCAACTGGCGCATGGTCTCCTGAGTACGCTCACTCAGTCTGCCTGCTCCCTCAATGATCAGACATCCGCCTGACACCTTGGAAAGTACCAGTGCCACATCTTTTTTATTTAACTGTTCTGCATCAATCTTGCCGACATTGCCTGTCAGTTTGTCTGTCTCAATCTGCAATACCTTGATCAGATTGGATGCCAACATGGTCTTTCCACTGCCGACACCTCCCTGGATGATGATATTGCCACTTGCAGAATTCTTTTTATTTTCCAGACGGTAACGCACACCTGTCAATGCCTGGCAGATGGTATTTTCCATGCCGTCGATCGGCATAAAGTAAGAGAAGATCTCCTTTTCCTCCTCGGACAGGGTCAACTCCGGCATCTCCTCACTGATGGCACGTTCTAAGACATTCTCATCCAGTAGTTCTGCCATCTCTTCCGGGTCCAATACCACATCCGCGATCTCAGGGAGTGGCTCTTCTGCCACCTCCTGCTCCCGGCTTGGCATTGCCTCTTCTGCCACTGCCTCCTGTGGGCCGACTTCCGACTCTGCCGTTTCTGCCTCTGCTACAAACTCCTGTAAATCTTCCGGCAATGTGATCTCCGGCAGATCATCTTCCTCTACACCTGGGGCAATCTCCTCTGCCACCTCGGATGCAAGCGTTTCTTCCTCTAAGTGTCTGACCTCTTCCTGTCCCTCGTTTGCCATGATCCTGTCAATTTCCTGCTGTAACATGTCATTGACATCGGCAACGATCTTGCTTGCCTCTTTATAATCCACGTCTGTCACTTCCTCCAAATCTGCTTCTTCCGGCAGGGACGCTTCCTGCGCAGGATCTGCTTTTTCATCCTGGTCTTCTAGAACCGGTGGATGCCATTCTTCGCTGGCGTCTGGTTCTACAGACTTGACGATAGAAGGAGCCTCCGGGCTCTCTTCCCCTTTAATGATATGCGCACTTGCAGGATCTACGACCGGAATTTCCAGACCAACGCCCATGACGCCATCCGCTTCCACCTTTGGGATCTGGAATACCGCCGGTGCCGGATCCTCAGTCCGATCTTTGACCGGCTCGGATGAAGCCTCATCCTGCTTTGCCATATATTCTTCTTTTAAAAGATCTGTCGGCCTTGCGCCGGCATCTAATTTCGGGATCGCTTCTTCCAGACGATCCATGATCTGGGATGCCTCTTTGAGTGCGATATTCTTGGCGGACTCCAACTTTTGCTGCTCTGCCTCCTGTAATGCCGCCTCAGCTGCACGTCTGGTCTTTTCCCATTCCTCCATGACATCTTCAATGGTCATCTGACCGTCTACCTGCTGCTCGACCTCTTTGGATTCCGGCACGAGCAGACTAATCTGACCGTCGTATTCCTCGGCGAGATACTCATTGAAAGTATCTTTTAAGGACTCATCCAGTTCCTGTTTTGCCTGCTTTTGTTCCTCTGCAATAGCATCACTCTGTTCGTTGACCTGAAGATAGGGGATCTCCTCAACCAGAGTCTTGATATTTTCCATATTCTCGGAAACAGCCTCTGCCTCCGTTGCACGCATGATCTCGTCGATATTCTTTTTGATCTCCGCCTGCAAATTGACCGTGTTGAAGCGCTCCGCCGGTAACTCTACCTGCGGGATCGCCATAGTCTCATGCACGATCTCACCGGAGTGCAGGATCTCATTGGCGCGGATCTCCGTCACACCGTCGCGGCGCTGCTGGAAATGGCGGTACTTGTCCTCCTGCATCTTGTCGAGCGGCTGGTATATCATCTTCATCTCAAGGGCACGCTCCACATAAGGACCGTCACCAAACCAGAGGATGATCTCATCACACAGATCGATACACTTGTCTACCTGCATGGTCTTGTGATAGAGATAGGCAAGTTCATATGCCCACTCCTCCAAGAAATCATGCTCCTTTAACTCTTCCAAAATACCGATTAGTGTCGTATAATCGGCACTTTTTGCCTTGTTGATCTGGTATTTGATGATATATTTGAGACTATCATGCGGCGCGATCTCCACGAATTCATCATAGAATTCCTTCGCCTCATCCAGATCGCCCAACTTCACACACAGAATCGCCAGATGATAAATGATCATCCTGCCGATCGGAGAGCGGTCGTGCGCCATATAAAGGAGTTCCCGCGCCTCTTCCAGACGGCCTGCCTCCTCGCACACCTCACTCGCCTTGACCAGCGCGTTGACGTTGTGCACCTTGCGCCAGTTTGTGCTCTCTACTATATCCAGAGCCTCATCTGTACGCCCTTCTTTTATCAGTTGTTTGATCTCATCGTATTTTGTCTTAAACTCGTTCTTATCCAACGTTCTTACCTCGAAAAAGTATCCTGGTACGCTCTTATCTCAAGCTATAAATATACAGTTTCAGTGTATCATAGGGCACATGACATGTCAAAAATATTTGTCTGACAAATCTGTGAAAAACCTGCCATTTTTTAGCAATATAAAGGACAGTTTCCTTTGCTTTTGAAACTGTCCTCCTCATAGTTTTATTCTTTTGTATCCTCTTTCTCAGAAGATTGTTTTTTCTTCTTTTTGGAGAACACATTGACTTTTACATGTGATTCTTCTTCATATTCCTTGGTATGCTCTACAAGAGTATGATCTGCCTCGTTGACTCTTTCCATATTGATATAGTCGGCTGTCTCCTCGGGCAGATCCCGTTTTCTCAGCATGTGCTTGGAGAAGCGTCCCACCAGATAGTAGATGAGCGCCATGGTCGGTACGCCAAAGAGCATACCTGCAAATCCAAACAATCCGCCGCCAACAACGATGGCAACGACAACCCAGAAAGAAGAAAGTCCGGTAGAGTCGCCCAGAATCTTTGGTCCGATGATATTACCATCGATCTGCTGCAATACGATGATAAAGATAAGGAAATATATTCCCTGCATCGGCTCCGTTAAAAAGATAATGATAACGGTCGGCAAAGCCCCAATATATGGTCCAAATACCGGTATGATATTGGTCACGCCGATGATGATGGATACCAGAAGTGGATACGGCATCTTAAAGATCAGCATACATACATAACAGATCACACCGATAATAGCGGAATCAATGATCTTTCCTATAATAAATCCATAGAAGATGTCTCTGGTCTTTCTGCCGACTTCCAGGATGACATTGGCTTGATCTGCACGGAAAATACCGTAGATCAGTTTCTTGGTCTGTCCCTTAAATGTCTCCTTGCTGCAAAGCACATAGACGGACACGATGATACCGATAATGCAGTTGACCAGCAAACGCCCTACACCGAGCGCTCCTGTCACCGCCACGGATATCACATCCTTGGTACTCACATCTATGTAATTTTCCAGCCATTTGACACCCTTGTCGATCGCCTTGTCAAGATTGCTGCCCTTAGCGCTCATGATATTCTTTTCATAACGCCCGCCGGTGATCTGGTTTGCCCAGTCCAAGACACCATCGATCTGTTCGTTGATGTGTGTGACCAGATAATGGATGGTCTGGTATAACTGCGGTATGATCGCAACAAAGAACAATGCAATAATACCAACCACAATGACCAGTGCGATCAAAGATGTGAGCATACGCGTGGTCTTTTTGGCATTTTCTTCCGTCTTACAGTGTTTTGCAAAGAAGGGGTACATGTGCCTCTCGAAAAATTCCATGATGGGATTCATCAGAAAGGCAAGTCCAAATCCTATGATGATGGACTGCAGGACGCTCATAAACTTGCTCCAGCCTTCGCCCAGTCCCTGATAACGCTCTACACCAAAGTAAAACAGGATCACACAACACGCCGTGAAGATGACCAACGCAGAGATGGTCATCATGCGCTTTACATTCCCTCTGCCATTACTCCCCGGTTGTTTTTGTATATCCATAAGTCATTAACCTCTGTAATAGTTGATCAGGCATCCCTTTAAGATGATATCTCTCTCATCATCTGTCAGAGCACCAAGCTGCAGTGTGAACGGCTGCATCTGTCCATCCTTTACCACATATGCCTGAATTTCTTCTGTCTTATCGATGATCGCCTGACGGATCGCCGGAACAAAGAGATAATCTCCGTTCTTAAATGGAAGATCACCTGCCGGGATCAAAAATGGGAGCATGCCCCAGTTGATCAGGTTGGAACGATATCTCTTGGTCGCATATTCGTTGGCAATATTTGCCCAGCCACCCAATACCTTCTGGCAGGAAGCCGCCTGCTCTCTTGCAGAACCATCGCCCGGTTTTACGGCAAAAATGGTAGATCCTACACCAAAGTTGTCATGGTTTACATCCGGGAAGGTCTTTTTCACGGTGTGCACGATCTCACGCAGTTCCGGTACTGCCTGTCCGGCACATTCTCCGGCTTCCAGTGCCTTCTGTGCTTTCTGGATCTCCTTGGCACGGCCTACATATTCCGGATCCTTACGGGAAAGTGTAAATTCTGCCAATCCAAGAGGATTAGAGCGGTAAGAAGATGTCTCTCCTGACGGAATCAGTTCATCTGTCGTTGTTACCGGATCGTGGATCTCAGATACGACCTTGAGGAAAAGATTTTCCGGTAATGGGCTCATTGCCGGCCAATCCTTGATATTCGGTCCAAACTTGATCTCCTCATTCGGATCTGCAACGCCCTTGCTGTCAAAGACGCGGTTGGCATAAATATTTTTATCGAAATAGTATTTTGGCTTGGTGTAGTTGACATCCATATCGGTTGCTGCTGTCAGATAACCCTTATTTGCCGCAGTTGCAGCGATGGAACGGGCATCCATAAGTGCTACGGATGAGATCTGTCCATTCTGTAACTTGGATCCTTCTCTGTTCGGGAAGTTTCTTGTAGAGTGGCGGATGGAGAAGCCGTTGTTGCTTGGGGTGTCTCCGGCACCGAAACATGGTCCGCAGAATGCTGTCTTGACGATCGCACCTGTCTCCATCAGATCTGCAACACAGCCATTTTTCACAAGTTCCATATAGATCGGTGTGGACGCCGGATAAACGCTGAGTGTAAACTCATCCGGTCCGATGGATGCACCGCGCAGGATGTCTGCTGCATCCGTGATATTCTCAAAACCACCGCCGGCACAACCTGCAATGATACCCTGATCTACATATAATCTGCCGTTTCTGACCTTATCCTTTAAGGTGAAGTCTACCTGTCCGTCCAGGCTGACCTTGGCTCTCTTTTCGCAATCATCCAGAATATCCATGAGATTTGCATTGAGTTCTTCGATCGTATAGGTGTTGCTCGGGTGGAACGGCATAGCGATCATTGGCTTGACCTGGCTAAGATCGATCTCGATCATACCGTCATAGTATGCAACCTGACCCGGATTTAACTCTGCAAAGTCCTCGGTTCTGCCGTGGATCTCATAGAACTCACGCACCTTGTCGTCTGTTCTCCAGATAGAAGAAAGACAGGTCGTCTCTGTTGTCATAACATCCACGCCGATACGATAATCTACGCTGAGGTTGGCAACACCCGGTCCGACAAACTCCATGACCTTATTCTTGACATAACCCTTGTCAAAGACCTCACCAATAATGGCAAGCGCGATATCCTGTGGTCCCACGCCCTTCATAGGACTACCGGTCAGATAGACACCGACAACGCCCGGCATGGCAATATCATAAGTCTTGTTCAGAAGTTGTTTTACCAATTCCGGTCCACCCTCGCCCATAGCCATGGTTCCAAGAGCACCATATCTCGTGTGGGAATCGGATCCCAAGATCATCTTACCGCCGCCTGCAAGCATTTCTCTTGCAAACTGATGGATAACAGCCTGATGAGGAGGTACATAAATGCCGCCGTACTTTTTGGCACATGTCAATCCAAACATGTGGTCATCCTCGTTGATGGTGCCGCCTACGGCGCAAAGGCTGTTGTGGCAGTTGGTCAGCACATAAGGGATCGGGAATTTCTCAAGCCCGGATGCTCTTGCTGTCTGGATGATCCCAACGTAAGTGATGTCATGGGAAGTCAGTTTGTCAAACTTGATCTGCAAATTCTGCATATTGCCGGATGTGTTATGGCTCTCTAAGATACCATATGCCATCGTCTGCTTGGCTGCTTCTTCCTTTGTGACTTCTTGTCCCGTCTTTTGTCTGATCTCATCCTGTGCCTGTGGACCATCTGCGACCAACTCTGTTCCATGGAGCAGATATACTCCCTGTTCATATAACTTCATGTGTTTCCTCCTCAATTTTTATTTTCTGCCAAAGAGAGAGAAAATACCTTTTCCCTCCTCCGGCTTTTTCTCTTCTTCCTGGTCGGATTCCTTCCATGCAAAATATTCTTTGTCCAGATCCTCGGAAAGTGCGGCTGCCTCTTTCTCGGTCAACTCGCCCTGGGTCGGAACCCCCGTGGTCTCTTCCTCATCCTCCAACGGGATGCCATTTTGTATGAAATAATCCTTGTTGATGCGGATCTCCGGCTGCACATTGGCATAGGACGGGGTATCCTTTGGCGCGAAATCGCCTTTTTCTCCCTTTTCCCGCTCTAAGCGCAAACGGTGATTTTCCTCCTCGATCAGATGTAAATACTTTTGCGTGTCGATCAGATCTCCCAACTGCGACTTGAGTTCTGATTGGTTGGACTTGATGGTCTGCTTTTCGCTTGCCATCTTATCCTTGGCGTCTTCGTAGATCTTGGCGATCGCATCTCCCGCATCCTCAATGATCTGCTGAATGTCGTTTAAGGCATTGTCCGTATACATGATCGATGCCGCATAGATATCCTCCGCCTTGCGGGAAGCCGCAAAAATAATGTCGTCTCCCTGCTTTTGCATCTCACGGTTTGCCTTATCCTTTTTGGTCTGGGACAATTCATGTTCGTCGATCATGTCATACATGCAGGCATTTAATTCCTTGAGCAGATCCATCATCTCGTTCTTGTTCACGATCACGTCGCGTTTACTGCCGTTGTATGGCTCTGCCTTGGAAAAAAGTACATGAATATCCCGTAGCACTTTCTCTGTGCGATCTGCTGCACTCATATTTCACACCTCATCCGTTCGTCTTTTGGCATTTTACATATAAATATGAAAATACTCTTTAAAATATAGCATACAAGCCAGAGTCTGACAACGCTTGACGGTCAGGGAAATCTTAAATTTTGTTAATAAAAGGACATCATTTCTAAAGAAGATATAAAAAATACAAAATGTAAGCAAGCAGCATGACGATGCCGGCTTTCTTTCGCAATTCTTTTGTCCGTGCCACACATACAAATAACAAAATGCCGACCGCCGCGGCGATCAGGGTATCCACAACAAAGCCGGAAGCAAAGGTAACCGGCGTGATCAGGGCTGTGGTACCTACGATAAAGAGGATGTTAAAAATGTTGCTCCCCACGATATTTCCAATGGCGATATCCGCATTATGTTTTCGTGCCGCGGACACACTCGTCACCAGTTCCGGCAGGCTGGTGCCCAACGCCACAATGGTCAGCCCGATAAAACGCTGACTGATGCCAAGCGCCTTTGCAAGATTACTCGCTCCCTCGACCGCGAAATTACTTCCTGCCACAATCATGACGACACCCGCCAAGATCAGACCTATGATCTTTGCCGTGGAAAACTGCTCCACTTCCCTTTCTTCTTCCTTGCCCTTTTTTGCCATCATGTAGAGATAGCGCAGATAGAGGAGGAATAAGACCCAGAGGATAACGCCTTCCAGCCACGTTACCTGACCTCCGGTATAGCCCAGCCACAAGAGAACAAAGGTAACGACGATCATAAAGGGGATCTCATAGCGGACAGTGGAATCCGCCACCTTAAGCGTTGCAATCAGCGCCGTCACGCCGAGGATGATGAGGATGTTTAAAATATTGCTTCCCACGATATTGCCAATCGTGATCTCCGCATTTCCCCGTAGTGCCGCCGAAATGCTGACAGCCGCTTCCGGCAGGCTGGTTCCCATGGCAACGATCGTAAGACCAATGACCAGTTGCGGTATGCCCAATTTTCTTGCCAGCCCGGAGGCTCCGTCCACGAACCAGTCCGCCCCCTTGACCAAAAGGAAAAATCCCAGCGCTAAAAAGACAATCTGTAGTACAAAGTTCATATCTTTCTCCCTTCCTGCAACTTGGGGATAAAAAAAGCGAGTCCCTTTGTTGCATCAAAAAATAATACAACAAAAGTCTCGCTACTAGGCTACATACCGGATTGCTCGCAATCGTACTGACGATATATAGACACAGGTCTGCTGTGTCAGCTACTCCCTTTTATCTAAGCAGATCGTAGCAAAAAAACAATCCGTCTGTCAAGTCCTATTTATCTCTTTTTATCGACAAAAGTCTCCGTCACGCGCGGCAGGATACCGTGAATGTAGGCGATCATGACTCCGTAGTTGGTGATCGCAACCTTCTGGCTGTCCCCATAGGAGATACGATAGCGCATTTCCTGTAAAGGCAGAGTACAGCCGCCACAATGCACGACCAGTGCATAAGGCGAAAGATCCTTGGGAAATTCTGTTCCACTGGTAAAGGCAAAATGCAGGTCTTTACCAGTGTATTCCCTGATCCAGCGCGGCATCTTGACCGTACCGATATCATCGCACTGTCTGTGGTGGGTACAGCCCTCGGAAATCAGAACGGTATCGCCATCTTTCAGATCCTCAATCGCCTGCGCACCGGCGATCTGCACTGTCAGATCTCCTTTGTAACGCGCCATCAGTATAGAAAATGAGGTCAAAGGAATGTCTTTCGGCACAATCTTTGCCACTGTCCCAAATGCCTGACTGTCGGTCACAACAAGGCGGGGCTTTTTGCCAAGGGCTGCCAGCGCCTGCGACAACTCGGTATCCCTGACCACCACCGGAATGGCACCTGCCTCCAGACTGTCGCGAATGACCTGCTGCTGCGGCAGGATCAAGCGCCCTTTTGGCGCAGCGGAATCAATCGGCACGACTAAAACGACCAGATCTCCTTCCTCTAAGAGATCACGGATCAAAGGTCTTTCTACCTCTTTGGGCTGTAATTTTGCCAATCGCTCCTTTAATTCCCCGATCCCCTGTGCCGGATCTGTACTGACCGGACAGACTTTAGCAGGATCGACCGCCAGTGCCTGTGAGATCTCTCCTGCCTTTTCATCGATCTGCGCCGGATCTGCCAGAAGGTCTGTCTTATTTAAGACAATCAGATAAGGCAGACCACGTTTTTTTGCCTCTGCCAAAAGATCTTGTTCCAGATCTCCTACCATAGTATCTGCTGCGATCACAAGCAGAAGAACATCGGTCTGGCGGAGCATCTGCATACCTTTTTCCATGCGCTTTTGCCCCAGTCCGCCTTCGTCATCCAGTCCCGGCGTATCGATCAGAACGACCGGTCCGAGAGGCAAGAGTTCCATTGCTTTTTTGACCGGATCTGTCGTCGTACCCTTGACTTCCGATACGATAGCGAGATCCTGTCCTGTGATCGCGTTGATCAGGCTGGATTTTCCCGCATTGCGCCTGCCAAAAATGCCAATGTGCAGGCGCTCTCCGCTTGGTGTCTCATTCATACTCATAGATTTTCCCTTCTCTTCCCAAACGTTTTCTGTTGTCATATCAGACTTTCGTCACATTTAGAAACGGAAGTCGCGGTTGCCCTCGTGGATCTTTTCGATATACTCGGTCGCCTTTTCCTTTACCTTTGGATTGGTGATGACTTCCAGTTCTTTTTTGATCAGAGCCTCTCCCACTTCCTTAGTCTCCGGGCTTGCGTAATCTTCCAGATATTCTTTCAGGGTCATAAGTGCATTTGGATGGCAGCAGTTGACGATCTGCTTGCTCTTTAAAAGAGACATGAAACGGTCACCGGTTCTGCCTTCACGATAACATGCCGTACAGAAACTTGGCACATATCCCATATCCATCAGCCACTTGACAACTTCATCCAAGGTACGATTGTCACTGACATCAAACTGTGCTGAGTTGTCCTCCTCTGCTTCCGGCTCAACATAGCCACCGACACTGGTTCTGGAGCCGCCACTGATCTGGGAAATACCAAGTTCCAGTACGCGCTCTCTGCTCTCCTTGGTCTCTCTGGTAGATACGATCATGCCGGTGTATGGCACAGCGATACGGATGCAGGCAACGATCTTTGCAAAGGTCTCGTCCGAAATACCATTGTCAAAAACATCCGGGTCAATATCATCTGCACGACGCACACGCGGTACGCTGATGGTATGCGGTCCACAGCCCTTGGCTGCCTCTAAGTGCTCTGCGTGCATAATGATTCCGGTAAAGTCGTAACGGTAATTGTTGAGTCCAAAGAGAACACCAAGCCCTACATCATCAATACCGCCATCCATTGCACGATCCATTGCCTCGGTGTGATAAGCATAATTACTCTTTGGTCCGGTCGGATGCAGTTTTTCGTAAGATTCCTTATTGTAGGTCTCCTGGAAAAGGATATAAGTACCAATACCAGCTTCCTTTAACATACGGTATTCTTCGACAGTTGTTGCCGCGATATTGACGTTGACGCGGCGAATATCTCCGTTTTTATGGTGAATACTGTAGATTGTCTTGATACTTTCCAAAATATACTCGATCGGATTGTTCTTTGGATCTTCGCCTGCTTCAAGTGCCAGACGCTTATGTCCCATATCCTGTAGAGCAATAACCTCGGCGCGGATCTCCTCCTGCGTCAGTTTTTTTCTGTGAATATGCTTGTTCTTTGCGTGATATGGGCAATACTCACAGCCGTTGATACAATAATTGGACAGATAAAGCGGAGCAAACATAACGATACGGTTGCCGTAGAACTCCTGCTTGATCTCTTTTGCCAACTGATAGATCTCCTCATTCTTGTCTTCCAGTTCGCAGTCTAAAAGCACGATGGCTTCCTTGTGGCTGATCCCTTTCATCTTTCTTGCCTTGTTCAGGATCTGGTCGATCAGTTCCCGATTGTTCTTGTTCTTCTCAGCGTAATCGAGACACTCGCGGATCTCCTTATCGCTGATGAACTCCTCTGCCTTTGATGACATTACATCATACATTCTTTTTTCCTCCCTTTTTCTATGTGTCTTATGTTATAGTCCGTCTCATTTATCCCTTGTAAAATCGACGGTTGTTTGTAAAATTAAATTTTCTTATGATTTCAACACCTATTAAACAGGTGCATCGCCACGGTCTACGACCAGTTCATAACCTATAGACTGCATACGGTTTCCCAGACAATGACGACACTCTGCCGCCTCATCTCCGGTGCAGATCTTATTATCATACAACTCATACTGTTTGCGCACGCTGGTCGGCGACAGATTTGGCATGACGACATTGGCTCCCGCCAAGATCCCCTTTTCACGCCCGCGCGGATCGATCGTCCCCAGCGCTGTCGTTGCCGGAAGCAGCAACTTTGGCTGTAAAAGCCGAAGCAGTGAAATCAGATACAGGGTCTCCTCCACAGTCCCCTGTGCCTGGTCTTTCAGGGGTGTCTCGTGGTGAGGCACAAAAGGTCCGATCCCCACCATTGCCGGCTGTAAGTTCTGGATAAAGACCATATCCTTCGCCAGCGTATGTGGCGTCTGTCCCCGGGAACCGACCATAAAACCGCAACCCACCTGATAACCTAAGTCTTTTAAGGTATAAAGGCATTGGATACGGTGGTCAAAGTCCATTTCCTGCGGGTGCAGGCTCTTGTAATGGTCTTTATCCGCTGTTTCATGCCTTAAAAGGTATCTATCTGCCCCTGCTTCTCTCATTAAGCGGTAACTTTCTTCACTTCTTTCGCCAAGAGACAGGGTAATGGCGCAATCCGGGTGACGCTCCTTGATCTCCCGGATCAGATCACACATGACCTGATCCGTATAGTAAGCATCTTCTCCCCCCTGCAGGACAAAGGTGCGAAAACCCAGTTCTTCCCCAATATCTGCGCAGGATAAGATATCCTCCCGGCTCAGGCGGTAACGTTCAACCTGCCGGTTATCCCTGCGGATGCCACAATAATAGCAATTATTCTTGCAGTAATTGGAAATCTCGATCAAGCCTCGCGTATAGATCCTGTTGCCAAAGATCTCTTTGGACCTCTGACGGGCAATTTCCGCTGCATATTCTGCCACTTGATCGCATCGTCCGCGGATAAGTTCTTCCCATTCATCCAGACTTAGTGCATTTTCTTTATCTAATTTATCAATCAATGCTTTGACATCCTGCATTGCCAGTGCCATAGGCATTTCTCTCCTTTTTCTCTTTTCTTTCGCTATTATCCAAGCGTCACTTACTGCAATTTGGAATAGACGGCTTTTGCCGTTACCCCCTCAATATTGCCGATCTTTCCCGACATGGCACTGATCACATCCTGGGGTGCATCTACGGCGACGCTGATCAGTGAGATCCCGCGTTTTTCATAAGGGATCCCCATGCGCCCGATGATATATTTGCCATATGCATGCAGGACGTGGTTGAGTTCTTCTGCCTTGTCACGCTCCTCCACCACGATCGCAAGAATTGCTACTCTGGTATCCATCAGTATGCTCCTTTCTTTTATGAAGAGTGTGCTTTTACCTATAATATGAAAAAGTCCCTGCATCCAAAGATACAGAGACTTTCCCTATCAAACACCTATAAAATCCCGTATCTTTACGCTCAGGCTGCCCTTTGCGCGCAGATGACTTTAATTCATAATGTAAAAAAGGGAGATACCTTGATCTCCCTGAAATTGTCTTTCATAGCGTTACCTCCACAGCCTGCTCAACCCAGGCACCCTTGCGGCACCCGGAAACTCCTTCTTAGTGCTGCTCCATTCCTGACCTGACACGATTCGTAGGCATCCGTCGCGCAAGACCCAAGTATCAACGCCACTTGTGGAGGCCGCCATTTGCATTGTATGGGATTATGACACATTTGTCAATCAAAACCCATCATTCTATCAACCTTCATATGATCTTGCGGATTTTCCTCCCTAAAACTGCTTCTTCTGCTCACGCAGATCTGCGAAAAATCCGCTTAAGAGGGCTGAACACTCATCTTCGAGGACACCGCGCTCAACCTCGACCTGATGATTGAAAGCATCCATCTGTAAAATGTTAAGGACGGATCCGGCGCAGCCCGCCTTGGCATTCATGCTGCCGATAACCGCTTTTTTCAATCTCGCCTGCACCATAGCACCTGCACACATCTGGCATGGCTCAAGGGTCACATACATGGTACAGTCCTCCAGTCGCCAGTCACCTGTCTTTTTACATGCCTGCTTCATTGCGATCAGTTCCGCATGGGAAAGTACATTCTTGTCCGTGTTGCGCTTGTTGTAGCCCTTGCCGATGACTTTATCATCGCGCACGATCACGCAGCCGATCGGTACTTCGTTGAGATCGTATGCCTTTTTTGCCTCCTTGAGTGCCATCTTCATGTACTTCTCGTCATGTTTTTCCTGTCTGTTCTTTTCGATTTTCTCTTTCAGTGCCATATGGTAAAACCTCCACCAAACTGTTATAATGTTTTTTGATTGGTTTCATTATAACACGATAAGAAATGGAGTAACACTATGACTGTAAAAATATATGGAATGCAGAAAACAACCTTGGTTGACTATCCGGGGCGTGTTGCTACAACCCTCTTTACCGGAGGCTGTAACTTCCGCTGTCCTTACTGCCACAATGGTGATCTGATCGTCGGGCTGAACGACATCAAACCATACACAAAAGATGATATTTTTGATCATCTGCGCAAAAGAAGAAATGTCCTGGACGGCGTTGTCATCAGTGGTGGAGAACCGACCTTGAACCGGGATCTTCCGGACTTTATCCGCCAGATCAAACTCCTGGGCTACAAGGTAAAACTGGACACCAACGGAACCAACCCTGCCATGCTCCGCTCTCTGGTCAAAGACCGCTTTGTGGACTATGTTGCCATGGATATCAAGCAATGCCGGACAAAATATGCAGATATCGTCCACGCGGATGAGTTTGATCTGGATGCGATCGCCGAATCGGTGGAGATCTTAAAAGCTTCCAAAAAAGTCGATTACGAGTTCCGCACGACTGTTTGCCAGGAACTCCATGAGACAAAGGATATGACCGCTATCGGTATGTGGTTATCCGGCGCCAAAGCCTACTATCTCCAGCCATACAAGGAATCGCCGGATGTCCTGCACCCGGGATTTCACGCACCGGACGATAAGACCATGCAGGAATTTGTCCAAATATTATCCGCCTTTCTGAATAAGGTAGAAATCCGAGGTTAAGTGAGTGAATCTTGAACAGACGACCGACCGCCTGATTCTGCGTATCCTTTCCGCAGATGATGCCGAAAAGGTATTACAATTTTACAAAGACAACGCTGCGATCTTTGAGCAGTTTGAACCCCTGGTCGGAAATGACTTTTACAGTCTGGAACATCAGAAAAACCTTTTGACCTACGAGTATCAGGAGATCCTGAAGTTACATATGCTACGTTTCTGGATCTTTGAAAAAGATAATCCCGCCCGTATCATCGGCACGGTCAGTTTCCACAACATTTCGCCGAATATCTATTCTTCTGCCCAGTTAGGCTACAAGATGGATCAGCATTTCTGGCGAAAAGGCTACTGCTACGAAGCGATCAAGGCAGGCATCCGTATTGTTTCGGGAGACATCGGCATCCGCCGCTATGAGGCACTTGTACTGCCGGACAACACCCCCTCCATCTGCCTTTTGAAAAAACTGGGCTTCCACAAGGAAGGTCTGCTGGTAGATAAGGTATTTTTGCAAAATCGCTGGCGCGATCATTATCTCTATGGTTATATCGTTCCGAAAATGTAAGTGCAGAAAGGAGACCTCATGTCACAAGTAACCAAGCGTGCCCTAGAGACATCACTGAAAAATCTTCTTTTACAAAAGCCGCTGGATAAAATAACGATCAACGATATTACGGCAGATTGCGGTATCAACCGCATGACCTTTTACTATCATTTCAAGGATATCTATGATCTGGTGGAATGGTCCTGTCTGGAAGATGCCGAGAAAGCCTTGAACAACAAAAAGACCTATGATACCTGGGAGCAGGGGCTGTTACAGATCTTTTACGCTGTGCAGGCAAATAAGCCATTCATCATGAATGTCTACCACTGCGTCAGCCGGGAACGTGTAGAAAAATACCTCATGCCCCTGACCGATAAACTCTTAGTCGATGTGATCGAGGAGCAGTCCAAGGGACTCTTTGTCAAGCAGACAGACAAGGATTTTATCGCACAGATCTACTCCTATGTCCTGGTCGGGCTCATGTTGGACTGGGTCGCCGATGACATGAAAGAAGACCCGGAAAAACTGGTCGAGCGTCTTGCCATTGTCATCCAGGGAAACCTGTCGGCAGCCCTACATCGTCTATGTGACCACTGATTTTATCAAAAGACCGGATTTGATAAAATTATTTACAATCATACCCCCATGATAAAAAAATTATCATGGGGTCTTTTTTGTTTATTTTCCTTTTTCTTTGACAAACCTATACTACAGGTACAAAGAAATGAAGGAGGTAAACATTATGTATTACTCAGCAGGAACTTATGAATCATTCGCACATCCGGAGAAACCGGAGGGTGTCGACAAAAAATCCGCATACATCATCGGAACCGGACTTGCCGGTCTGACCGCAGCCTTTTATCTGGTGCGTGATGGTCAAATGAAGGGCGAGCATATCCACCTTTTGGAAAAACTGACCCTCGCCGGCGGTTCATGCGATGGAAGAAAAGATATTACCAAGGGCTTCTTTATGAGAGGCGGACGTGAAATGGATAACCACTTTGAAGTCATGTGGGATATGTTCCGTGACGTGCCTTCCATGGAAAACCCGGAAATCTCTGTTCTGGACGAATATTACTGGCTCAACAAGCATGACCCGAACTATTCTCTCTGCCGTGCTACCGTAAATCGCGGTCAGGACGCTCACACAGACAAGAAATTCGGGCTGGATAAGGCAAGCGCACAGGCACTTTCCAAACTCTTTATCACACCGGAAAAAGAATTGGAAGGCAAGAAGATCTCCGAAGTGCTGCCGGATTCATTCTGGGATACCAACTTCTGGCTCTATTGGCAGACTATGTTTGCTTTCCAGCGCTGGTCAAGTGCCCTGGAGATGAAGCGTTACCTTTGCCGTTATGTGCACCATATTGATGGGCTCCCGGACTTTAGTGCCCTTCGTTTTACCAAGTACAATCAGTACGAAAGCCTCATCATGCCGCTTGTCAACTATCTGACGGCACATGGAGTACAGATCGAGTACGGCATGGATGTAAAGAATGTTGTCATTGAAACGGTCGGCGACAAGAAGATCGCACGCCAGATCATATATATCAAGGACGGCGAGGAGCAGACATTGGATCTGGTAGAGGATGATCTTGTATTCATCACAAACGGCTGCTGCACCGATACTTCCTGCTACGGCGACCAGACCCATGTACCGGATCTTTCTAAGGTAAAAAATGGTGCCGGCGAGTCATGGGATCTGTGGAAAAATATTGCAAGACAGGCAAAGCACGGTGAATTCGGTAACCCGGATAACTTCTGTGATGACTACGAAGCAACCAACTGGATGAGCGCGACTGTTGCCACTTCCGATGAAAAGATCATCAGCAAGATCAAGGATATCTGCAAGCGTGATCCGAGAGACGGCAAGGTAACGACCGGTGGTATCGTCACAGTAAAGGATAGTACCGAAAACTGGTATCTGTCCTGGACCATCAACCGTCAGCCACAGTTCAAGGCTCAGGATAAGAATATGGTCCTTGTCTGGCTCTATGCCCTCAATACCAAAAAGGAAGGAAACTTTGTAAAGAAAGCCATGCGTGACTGTACCGGTAAGGAGGTCTGCGAAGAATGGCTCTATCATATCGGCGTGGATCCAAAAGAGATCCCGGATCTGGCAGAAAATGCCTGCAACACAACCACATGCTTTATGCCGTTTATCAATGCTTTCTTCCAGCCTAGAAAGAATGAGGATCGTCCAAAGGTCGTACCGGAAGGCTCTGTCAACTTTGCTTTCTTAGGTCAGTTTGCCGAGACACCGAGAGATACCATCTTTACCATTGAATACTCTATGCGTACCGGTATGGAATCTGTTTACACACTACTTGATATTGACCGCGGTGTTCCTGAAGTATGGGGAAGTAAATATGACGTGCGCGAACTCCTGCGTGCATGCTACTATGCAATCGACAAGAAACCGATCACAGATGTAAAACTTTCCTTTGCAGAAAAAGAAGCCCTGAAAGTCCTGCTCAAGAAGGTCAAGGGAACCGATGTGGAGATCCTGCTGAAAAACAGCGGTCTGATCGAATAAGCCCATCATTAAAAAATAAATCTTGAATTAAGGAAACGCCAAAACTGGCTCTGCGTCGGCTTTGGCGTTCTTTTTTCTTTTATTTATTTCTTTTCGGATTCTCTGTGCATGCTCACGGCTTCTCTGCGGATATCCCAGTCAGTGCCACATAGACATCCGCTTGTAGTACTTTTCCCACTCAACCTCGTGGATTCCTCTTTCTTCCAGTTCTCGTGTAAACTCCATGACCTGTTCTTTCTCTTTTGTCATAATTATTTATCCGCCTTTCCGCGAAACTACCTATATACCAATATAATAGACTTCTGTCCTACTTTGGTATGTATTTTTTCATAATCCGTAGTAAATCTTTTTTAATGATAGGCTTGGATATGTGTTCGTTCATGCCAGCCTTGTAACTGCGCTCCTTGTCATCACTAAAAGCATTGGCTGTTATGGCAAAGATCGGCACACTCTTTGCATCCGACCGATCCAGGGAACGGATACAGCGCGCCGCATCCAGTCCGTCCATGACCGGCATCATAATATCCATCAGGATGATGTCATAGGTGCCGCCCTCGGATTGCAGGAAACAGTCTACTGCCTCCTGTCCGTTCCATGCCTTGGTCACAGCCGCGCCCGCATTTTCAAGGATAAACTGCGCAATCTCCATGTTGAGATCATTATCTTCTACCAAAAGAACATGGATGCCATCCAGACGGATGTCCTGGTCCTCGCTGTCCTCCTTATCCTCCACATGGTCGGCAAGTTTGAAACGCAATTCTATGGTAAAGGTCGTTCCCTGCCCCTGCTGGCTGGTAAAGTGGATGCTGCCACCCATCTTTTCCGTCAACTCCTTGGCGATCGGCAGTCCCAGACCGGTTCCGGCATAGGAAGTTCTGGCAGATGCATTTTCCTGGGCAAACGGCTCAAAGGCACGCTTTTGAAATTCTTCCGACATGCCAAGTCCGGTGTCCTGACAGGTAAAGACAAAGATCGCCATCTTTCTGGTCGATCCGGTTTCCTCTACGCTGACATGCACAGTCCCTCCCTCACGGTTGTACTTGATGGCATTGCTCATGATATTCTGCAAGATCTGGCGCAGGTGCAGTGGACTGCCTAAAACATTCCAGTGTACCCCCTTGCAAACGTCCACCTGAAAATCGACCTGGCACTCTACCGCCTGTACCTCAACCAGTGATACCGTTTCCCGGAATAATTCCAAGAGGTCAAAAGGCTTTTGCTCCAGACGCACCTGGCCGGACTCCAACTTATTCATATCCAGCACATTATTGACCAGATCCAAAAGGAAACTGGAGGCGCTGACGATCTTCTGACGACATTCCTCCTGCTTTTCCTCGTCACCTGCATAATATCGGCTGATCTCGATCATACCCTTAATGCCATTGATTGGTGTCCGGATATCGTGGCTCATCCGTCGAAGGAAGTCTGTCTTTGCCACGCTTGCACGCTCTGCATGTTCCACAGAACGGCGCAGACTGTTCTGATAGTGGATCTCCTTTTTCTTCTCGGTCGACACATCCCGGCACAGAAAGATAACTTCCTGTAATTTTCCGTCCTCATCATATTTTTGCGGCACAAAAAACAGTTGTTCCCACTTGGCATTTTTTTCTTCCATGACACAGGAAACATAGGTCTTACCTGCGACACGCGCCGCCATATCCGCCATATCCGAAAAGCGCAGAAAATCCTCCTGATAGGCTTCAGTCAAAACATACTCTGCATATCTTTTCAGCATATATTTTACGTCACTGCCCTGACTGAGCGCACTCTCCATCTTATCCGCGGATTTTAAGACCTTCCAGGAGTCCGTCCCCAAATCTATGAGCAAAACAAAACTATAGACCCGGCTGATAGAACTGATGGTACGCAGCTGCTCTGCACTTTTTTCCCGGTTCTTTTCTTCCTGTTTGTAACGCAGGAATAAGAAAAGAATACAGGCAAGCACATACAAGATGATCCCAAAACTTTCCGTCATGATAAAGGTGGAATAGACCTTGACCTCCGGGAAAAAGATATAAATATCATAGCCTTCCACCCGGCGCACATCGCCACACAGATGTCTGCCATTTATCGTCAGGCGGATCAGATTACTGGTCTGGTTCAATTCCCCAAAATCTTCTGCACTCATCTTTAGCCAGTCCTGTAGGCATTTGCCTTTGAGTTCTTCATCGTTGGTACTGATGATCTCATCCCCGGATGCAATGACAGCCGTGCCCTTTAATTCAAAGATAAAATCATCTAAAAGCGTTTGTATGCTGATCTCGTCCTTGGCAAAGATCTCTCTTTTTTCCGATAAAACTGCCACACAGCCCGCCTGATCCTGCCGGGAAACAATGGCAAAATCGTACTGGCTACCCCCGATATCCATACGGGTCGCATAAGAATTTTCCGGATAGTGGGATGCATCATACGAAATATCGTTATTCAAAAATTCATCCCAGACAGACTCATCAATCTCTCCCCAACCGTATGTCGGCACATTGTCCGCATCCGTTACCAGAATACCGTCCAGACGCTGCTCATAGGCATACTGCTCTAAGAGAGCATCTGAGGCTTCCTCCCGCTTTAGGCAACGGCTCAACTCCTTTGCCTTGTCCAAAAGACGGACCTCGCTCTTGGTGCGGTCTCCGACCTCATAGTTATTCCATCGCACGATCCTGGACTTGATCGTGTCAAAACTTTCATCCATGACATAATATAGTCTGGCGCGATCACTCTGTATGATGATCATACCACTGACCAAACTAACGGCTATTCCTAAGATTAAGAGAAAGCATGCCAAACTGATCTCTTTGTTTTTTCTCATATCTCTACTCTGCATCTGCGTCACTCCAAGCGCGGTCTGCGCTCATGCCGTATTTTTCCAGTATCTCCCCTGTGGTTCCATCTTTTTGCATCTCCTGCAAGGTCCGGGTCAGTTCCTCTGCCAGTTCTTCGTGTGTCCCCTTTTCAAAGGCAACGCCAAGTTCGGACTCATAAAGACTTTCATCCAGCATGTAAAACTCGTCCGGCATAGAATCCATAAAAAGGCGCAATGCACTCTCATGTCCCGCAATGGCATCACAATAGCCCTTGCGCAGACAGGCATACACTTCATCTAATGTAGAAAAACAATAAACCTCATCCACCTGTGGTATTCTGGGATCCTCATGGTTGAGCAGGATCTCCTCCGGCTTGGAGGACACCTGCACGGCAAAGCGCTTGCCCGCAAGATCCTGCAAGGTCTTGATGCCGCTTTCCTGACGTACGACCACGACCTGACGGCTCTTTAGATAGGGGCCCGCCCAGGTGTACTCATCCTCACGTTCAGTCATGGTAAAGGATCCCCAGAGACAGTCAATCTGTCCATCCGCCAGATATTCCTCCTTTTTCTCCCAGACAATATTGCGAAAGACCGGTTCATATCCCATGCGCCCAAAGGCTTCTTTGGCAAGTTCCACGTCAATGCCTGCTGCATTTCCGTCTTCATCCACATAATTGTAAGGTTTATAATCGTCACTGCCTATGATGATCTGCGGTAAGGTGTCCTCTGCCGCTGCCGGACTGCTTCCACAGCCTGCCAGCCCTAGGACCAGCCCTACACAAAGCACCAGGCTTAATAATCTCTTTTTCATGCTCTTTCTCCCCATACGGTCAAAAATCCATTATTCTGCGTCCTCTTGCATTAAGCGGGTCACAGCATCCTGGATCGTCTGATACTGATCGTCCATTGCCTCCATCAATTCTTCTGCACCTTCAAACGTTCCGGCACGAAAGATCTCTGTAATGTCATAAGAAGTATGATAGAGATCCGAAAATCCCAAATTTAGGCAAACACCCTTTAAGGTATGTGCTGCCCGGAATGCATCTTCCACATTTTTCTCCGCTACTGCTTTTTTCATGTCTGAAAAACTCGGATCATCCAAAAACTTGATGGCAAATTTCTTGACGATCGCCTGACTTCCTCCAAATCTCTGAAGCACATCCTGCCAATCTGCTCCGATCATCTCATAACATTCCTGTACGGTCATTATCCGTCCTCCGTATTCTATGTATTTTGCTCTGTCTAAACGCAATTTATCCTATAGGTATAATTCACCTATGTTATCGCTTCATTATACGCCTGCTTTTGCAGAAAGACCAACACTTTTCACTCTCAAAAGCCAGCATACACCAAATTCCTATCCTTAGGTGGTTATTCCTGTCGAAAAAAGACGACAAAATATAAAAAAGAGGAATGTGTAAATCTCATACACATTCCTCTATCTTTTTAACTTCTATAAATCCGGCTTAGCCAAAATATCTGTCAAGCAGACCCTTTAATGCCTTACCATGTCTTGCCTCGTCGCGAGCCATCTCATGTACGGTATCGTGGATAGCGTCCAGATTGTTCTTCTTTGCACATTTTGCAAGATCAACCTTTCCTGCGGTAGCGCCAAATTCGCAATCTACTCTCCAAGCCAGATTGTCCTTGGTCGTAGCCTTCATATTTGGCTCAAGGTCCTCGCCTAACATCTCAGCGAACTTTGCAGCATGCTCTGCTTCTTCGTATGCTGCCTTTTCCCAGTAAAGTCCGATCTCCGGATAGCCCTCGCGATGAGCGATACGAGCCATGCAAAGATACATACCAACTTCTGAGCATTCTCCTTCGAAGTTTGCCTTTAACTGATCGAAGATGTACTTCTTGTCCTCTTCGCTGATAGCGTCGTTATTCTTTACCGTCTTAGCATATACGCCATATTCATGCTCAGCAGCAAGTGTCAGTTCTTCGCCTTCTTTGACTTCCTTAAACTTGTCAGCACCAACATGACATACCGGGCACTCCTCTGGTGGCTGCTCGCCTTCATAAACATATCCACATACACTACATACATACTTTGCCATAATTCTTTTCTCCTTTTCTTTACTTATGATGATTCTTAATTACTTACTGTTCCCTTTCGGTGATCTTAATATAACACCTCACCAATGAAATGTCAATAGAAAGTTAGGAATTATTATTATTTTTTTCTTTATCCAAACAGGCAGGGCATTTTCCAAAGAAAACTACCTGGCTCTGTTCGATCGTGCCGCCAAACCCTTGATTTGCAAGGGTATGCAGAAATTCCAGATTATCCATTTCCAGATCTAAGACTGACTGACAGTAGTTACAGACAAAATGCGGATGCTCTGCTGTGTTGGCATCGTAATGATCCTTGGCATCGTTGCAAGGGATACGCTGCACCTGTCCGGTTTCCTCTAAGACCGTCAGATTTCGATAGACTGTCGCAAGGCTGATCTTTGGGTAATCCTGCTGAACTGCTTGAAATATGGTCTCTGCAGTGGGATGCTTCTTCGTCGAAAGCAGATAATTATATATGGCTTCCCGCTGCCTGCTATAATTCAGAGTTTTCATAATTTCAACCTTTCTTTATCTTAAATAAATCAGTAACTATTATCAATTTAACATGGCAACTGCTATTTGTAAAGCGTTTTATGCAATTTGAATTTTCGATGAACGTTTTATTACGTAAAAAGAAGACGATGCCACAAGACACCGCCTTCCAAAACCGTCTTCAATTGTCATTATACCAAGAGGTCTGTTCGTTCTTTGCTTTCCTCGATCTTTTCATTCAATTTCTTGCAAGGAATACTGATAACCAGTCCAAAGAGCAGAGCGACTCCGATATAGGCTGTCATTTCTGTCAGATACATCCAGTAGTCATTGCCATGCGTACCTGCGATTGCCTCACGCAAAGCGTTCATACCATGTGCGAATGGCATATATTTATAAAGATACTGGAATACCTTTGGCAATACTTCTACCGGGAAGGTACCACCACTTCCGGCAACCTGGATAACCATAAGCACGACTGCTGCTGCCTCGCCGACATTGCCAAAGGCATATGCCAGAGAGTACATAAAGATGGTAAAGGTAAAACTGGTAAAGGATGCCGCAAACCAGAACATAAGCGGATGGTCACACTGGATACCTACATAGAGGATACATCCCAAAACAGTAATGATCGTCTGCAACTGTCCCATCAGGTAGAACACTATATATCTTCCGAAGAATTTCTGCCAATTCCGCAAGTTCCTGCATCCCGGATTGGTCTTAAGTCCGGTATGCATAATGGCGATCAGGATCAGGGCACCAAACCAGATAGATAAGATCACATAGAATGGTGCGGTTGCAGATCCGTTATTTGCCATCGCATAAATCGGCTCCTGATCCAGATTAACCGGACTGGAAATAAAGTCTGCGATCAGATCCGGGTCAGACTCGATCAGTGACATCAAAATGTTGTACTGGTCGTTTGACTCAATATCATCCATATCGGCGATCAGATCCTGCAGTTTGCCTTCCATCTCGATGGCATCATCCCTGGTTGCTACCAGTTTATCCTTGCCAAAAGACATCATATCCGGGTAAGAGTCCAAAGCAGATGAAACATCCTTGATGCTATCGCTGGAGTAGTTCAGGATCTTCTGGATCTCGCTGATCGATGACTGGATGGAATTCATGGTAGAGTTCAACTGTGGGTCTACCGTATCTTTATAGGTCGTTCTTAAGGCTTCGACGCTCTTTTTGCAGGTATCAAAATCTGCATGCAGGGACTGTGAGATTGCATTGGAATCTGCAGAAGTCTTGTCAGATGCTGCTTTTAAATTATCCAGATCTGCCTCAATCTTGTCAAAATCTGCATTGACTGCATCTTTTTGCTGTGTAATGGTTGAATTCATATTTACATTTTCCATTGCACTGTTGAAACTCGTCTGCAAAGCTTCGACAGCAAGTTTGATGGAGTCAATCTGGTCTGACATACCATTGCTTGTGTTATCTACCTTGTCAAAAACATCATCCACAGCATCTGCCATGTTATCGATCTGCTTTAAGACATCATCTAGGTTGACCGTCACCATATCCGAAACGGTATCAATGCTGCCGTCTGCCGCATCCGCTGCTGCATCTGCACTGTTTGCCATGCTCCGTCCGGTCTCCATAATGGAATCCAACTGGTCTGTCACAGCATTAGTCGCATCCATCAGACTGTTTGCGGAGTCAATGATGGCAATATAGGAATCTACGATCGTGATATAAGTATTCAGATCGGCATCCATATCATCCAATTTATCCCGGACGGCATTGGTAAAGTTGCCGCCATTGCCGCTATTATCTGTCACGACATACTCGCTCATGCTTAAGAGTGCCTGTGCCATGGTCGATACAAAAGCACTGTTGATCTCCTCCTGAACAGTCGTCTTTACCTTACCGGTAATCTTTGGCGCGATCGCGTTCTTTTTCTCATTTTCATAATAAGTGATCTTTGGATTCTCGATGTCTCCGCCAAGGAAACTGATCAGATCTTCCGAAAATGACTCGTCAATGACTAAAGCCGCATAATAATCACCGCTCTGTACGCCATCTACCGCTTCTTCCTCGCTATCTACAAAAACCCAGCCGATGGTCTTATTCTCTTTGAGGTTGCTGACAACCATATTACCGATATTTAACTCTACGCCCTCAATCTCTGTCCCTTGGTCGCAACTTGCAACTACAACGTTCAAATTGGCTGTAGATGCCTCTCCGTATGGATCCCAGTTGGACATGATGTTAAACCAGGCATATAAACTCGGAATAACCGTCAGACCAATGATCATAACAACTGCAACAACATTTGTTGCCAGTCTCTTTGCATCGGAGGTAAAAATCCGAATAATGTTTCTCATCTTATTCGTCCTCCTTTTCATCTGTATTTTTATTGTCCGGGCTGATCTTCTGGATCACTGCCTCTTTGAACTGCTCCTTACGCTCCTCGATCTCGGCACCGATTCTCTGTTTTTCAGCCTCTATCTTTTGCTTGCCTTCGTCAATGCGGTCATCAACATAATCTAATTTCTCGGAAATGTTGCTCTCTGCCTGCTGCACACCTTCACCGATCAGACTGGTGTCGTCATGCAGTTTATCAACATCCACGCCAAACTCTTTCATCTGCTCCATCATCTTGTAATCACTGTACTCCACATAGATCAGATAGAAGGCTATGCCAAAGAGGGAAAGGATCCAAAGGACCAAAAAGACTAATTTCCCTTCTGAAATGGCAAAACTCATGATCAGAAAGAAGAGTGGTAATATGATGTTGACTTTAAGACCAATACGGATTCTCTTTTGATTTTCCAGATGAAGATCCTGTTCATAATTGATGAACTTTTCATACATCTCTTTGTATTCTCGTTTTTCTGCCACAGTCCTACCCTCCTTACATCATTTCCGTATCTTCCAGACGCTTTTCCATGTAATGGTTGAGCCCCTCGAATGGGATACGGATCAAAAGTCCGATGACAAGACCTACACCTAAGAAGGTCAGTAACTTGAGCAGATAAACTACAATATCCGCCTCGTATAATCCACAGATACATTCACGCATAGCGTTGATCGCGTATGGGAATGGGAAGAAGATATATACCTTCTGGAAAAATTCCGGCAAAAGTTCGATCGGATAAGTTCCGCTACTTCCGGCAATCTGCAGCACTAAGATAACAACGGCAATGGCTTTACCTACATCGCCAAAGGAGTAGACCAGTGCATAGATCAAAAGGGTAAAGGTCAGACTGGTCAGTGCGCCGACCACCCAGAACAAAAGCGGGTGAACACACTGAATCTTCAAGATGAAAAGATCACCCAAGACCGTGATCAGGGTCTGTACCTGCCCCATTGCGATAAAGAACATGCCTCTTCCAAAGAAAAGTTGTGTCGGTGTCGCATCCGGGTATTTTGATTTTGATACTTTTACTTTGACAATGGCTACCATGATGATACAACCTACCCATACAGACAAAACCGTATAGAATGGTGCAACTGCAGAACCATAATTTTCAATCGGATATACCGCAACGGACTCGATCTCTACCGGCTCGGAGAAGAACTCACCGTACATATCCGGATCACCGGTCAGTGTATCTACCAGTGCCTGCACACGCTCGTCGTCCTCGACGCTCTTTGCCTTGTCGATCGCCTTGGTCAGTCTGGTGCTGATCTTGGATAAGGCTTCTTTGGTCTTTTCCAGACTCTTATCCGAAGTAGAAATCGTTGTCTGCAAGGAAGAAAATACATTTCCCATGGAGTTGAGCACGCCGCTCATATTGTTCATGACCGTACTTGCATTGCCGATCACATCCTCTAAGTTATCCACGCAGGTATTGAGCTGTGGTACCAACTGGTTGTTGATGGTATTTCTGGTCGATGTGATATTGGAGACCGCCTTGTCAATATCTGAGATCATGGTCGCCTCGGCATCCTTGATCTGCTGGGCGGTCGCATCATACTGTCCGTCCAGATCTGCCTGTTCTAATATCTTTTGCAGGGCATCCACGGCATCGGATAACTGCTGCAGGGTATTGACCACATCCGTATTCCCGTTTTCATCTGCAATGGACTGGCTGAGGGCATTGATATCTTTATTTAACTGGTTGGTATCCTTTAAGGTCTGCTGACAGGCATCTGCCATCTGATCAATATCACCGCTGATCTGCGCCTGCTTTAACTGATTTTCCATGTTTGTCAACATGGTGATCATGGTATCAACCGTCAGATTCATCTGATCTTTGTAGGCATTTAAGGTATTCTGGCTCTGCTGGATAGAACCGTTTGCCTCAGACAGACTTCCTGCGGAAGACTTGGTCTTGCCCTCCAGATCACTCACATCATCTGTGGCATTTGCAATATTAGAGGATAATACCGCATTTCCACTGATGACCTTGTCGATGGTATCCTGATAATCGATCAGATTGTCATTCAACTTCTCTAACTTCTCAATAAAGGCATCTACACCGCCTTCTTCCTCGATGTCGTCATACATATCATTGACATCTTCAAAGATGGTCTTGGTCATGACCTTTACAAACTCTTCGTTGATGTTGCTCTGTACGGTCGTAACGATGGTATCCGAGATCTTATTGGCTACCGGATTCTTTTTCTGATTCTGGTAAAAGATCAGGGTAGGTTCCTCTGTTGTGTTTACGAACATATTATACATATTGTATGTAAAATCTTTTTGCACAACGAGTGCTGCATAGTATTTACCGGATTCCACACCCTCAATGGCTTCATCCGCAGAATCCACGAACTGCCAATCGACCTTATCGTTGTCTGCCAATTCATCCATGATGTCTTCACCGGTATTCTTGAACTCCCCGTCGTCATCCGTATAACCCTGATCCAAATTGACAGCCGCTAACTGTAGATTACCGGTATTGCCGTATGGATCCCAGTTGGAATAAATATTGAACCATGCATAAAGTGCTGGTAAAAAACATACACCAATGGCGATAATCAGGGCAAACAGATTTTTTGCCAGATTTTTCACATCTGTAAAAAAGATTTGTTTGATCGTCTTCATGCCTTTATCCCTTTCGTATTTGTCTGATTCTTGATCAATTCTATTTTCTGTTTTCGCGTTAATTTTTTGATCGCCGCTTCCCGGCGCATTGCCTCTTCCTTTGTGGCATATTCCTCATGGTAGACCATTTCCACCGGAAGACGCGCTTTTGTATATTTGGCACCCTTGCCCGCATTATGCGTTTGCAGGCGTTTGGCCAGATTGGTCGTATAGCCTGTGTAGAGTGAATCGTCGCTACACCGGAGTATGTAGGTAAAATGCTTTTTATCAGTCATGATTGGCAAACCTCTCTACATCTCCCAAATGCCCCAGTCGGATGCTGTTTCTGGAAACCTTCTTTACCTGATAGAGAAGTTCATCTGCTGCATGCAGATAGTCCCAGACCTTATTTTCCTCTACGGGAACACCCCAGCAGATGCCCTGTGAAATGGTCAGAACCTCTGCCGCCCTGGAGTATTTATGCTCTACCGCCTGACGCAGGATCATCTGTTTCAGATGTTCTGCCCACCGATAGGTCTCTTCTTCTGACATCCCGGAGTATATGAGGACAAACTCATCCCCTCCATAGCGGGAACAGAAAACTTCCCCCTGATGCTGCATCTGCATGATCATGCGGGATACCATCTTAAGAGCCTCATCTCCTGCCTGATGTCCGTAATTATCATTATATTCTTTGAAATAATCAATATCTAAGATCTCAATGCCAAGTGGTGTCTGCTGTTCGCGTGCACGGATAAAAGCATCTTCTCCGTATTCGTTTAGTTTGTAGCGGTTGTAGAGTCCTGTCAGAGGATCTGTCTCTGACTTGCGGTGGAGGGCAATATTTTCCTGCTCCACTTCCCAGTTGATCTGCGCCAGATTGTTGAGGGAATTACGCATGTTGATCATGCTCGCCACCATGACGCTGTTTTCTTTTTCCATCTCCTCAGACAACTCATAATAGGTCACGGCCACCTTCTGGAAATTGTCCTGATCCTCTATGGCTTTATAGTAGCGAACCAGCAGCGTCAGCAATTTTTTCTCCAGATTGCGGATATTGGTCTGCTTGGTCAGTTCCTCGACAATAAAATAGCAATCCTTAAAGTCCTCATAACGCTTGCCATCCAAAAGCATACGCATATACTCATAGAGATCGTCGTAAACATCCATGATCGGCACTTCTTCTTTCAGATAGTCACCGATACGCCTTATCTCACGCAATAAGGCATCTTCCTGTTCTCTTTCATAATAAAAACGCGCCTGAAAACATGACACAACAAGCCCATCGACGTTTTGCAGATATGGCTTGCACTCTTTTTCGATCTTGTCATTGTAACGCGCTGCCGTCGCAAACATTTCCTGACCGGATTCCTCCTTGCCCATACAAAGATATGCCTTGGCAATGTTGAGATATGCCGCCGTCAAATGCTCTATGTAACCGGGCATGGTCGGATTCACGATAATATAGTGATAGCCGCTCTCCAAGTGGTCAAGTGCCTTTTGATACTCATGGATGTTCAGATACAGGGAACCGATATTCATATGTACGATCCATTCCAGATTCGGCAGTCCGTATTTTTCACAATAGGAAAGTGCCTTCAAGTAATAATCCATGGCATAGGGCGCGTTGCCGCGATTTAGGGACATGATGCCCAGCATATTGTTTGCCATCACGACATATCCCCACTCCCCGATCTTTTCCATGGAAGGAATACACGCGATCATCTGAACATAAAAGTTTCTGGTGTCATTCATTAAATAATAGGTCTCGCCCCTGGAAAAGCAGGCAAAACCTATCAATGCATCGTCGTGTATCTTACGTCCGTATTCTTCAATCTTATCGCAGTTCTCCATAAGACGCTTAGAGTCTCTGCCCCGGTCAGACTGAATTTCTTTTATCCAATTTTGAACCTCTTGCATATAAAGACTGATATTCATACGCCCATTATAAACCTGTCATTTTGAAAAATCTATTACCGAATTTTTCTTATTGTTGCAAAAAATCCTGCGGATTTACTGGGTTTCCATCCTTTCGCAACTCAAAATACAGGTTTGCTCCTTCTGCTGAATAATATTTTGATGGCTGGCTGATATATCCTATGCACTGGCCTGCTGCAACATACTCGCCTGTTGCAACCGGAATCTCCTTCAACTGACCATAGACAGCCTCGTAACCATCTCCCAAGTCCATTGTTACTGTCGTTCCCGTTTTTGCATCATTTAAAATGGATGTTATCTTTCCCGCACAGGCGCTGACGACTTCGTCATTGACCTCTGCTCCGATGATCAGTGCCGGGTTGCACTGGTATTGCTGTAATGTCTTAAAATACACCGTCTGCTCCATGCTGTAGTCGATCAGCACCTTGCCATCGACCGGCCATGTCAATTCGTCCGGGAAATGTAAGGTGATCGCGGATGTCTCTGCCACCTGCTCGATCACGCTCTGCTCGGCTGTCTGCTGGGAGTCCCTCTCTGCAAGGCTTGCCTCGTAACGCTCCTTTTGCAGGGCTTCCATATCTACAGTCGAGGTCTTTGGCTCTACCGTGCCGGATACCGACTGGCTTTCTTCCTCTGCAGGACTTTCCTGCTTTGCCTCCTGCCGCTGCATGACATTCTTCTGATAAAAATACATCAGCGTGAATCCAACCGTGGCAATAATCAGCATAATTCCCGCTATCTGATAGGATAAACGATGATTTTTTATATATTCACTCTGTCTCTTCATTCCACTACCTCCTACTCATAGGATGGCTGAAATGAAAGATTTTATACGATCAATGTACTTTCTTTTTTAAGGCTTCGCTCAGACGCGCAAATTCTTCCAGGGAAAGGGTTTCACCACGCACAGAGGCCGGATAGCCCAGTTCCTCGATGGTCGCGATAATGTCTTCCTTGGCGACCGGAATGGTCGGTGCATTGTTGAGTCCGTTTGCCAGCGTCTTCCGTCTTTGGTTGAAAGATGCGCGGATCACACGAAACAAAAATCCTTCATCCGTGATCTCAACCGGCGGCTTTTCGTGACAGGTCAGGCGGATCACAGAACTTGCGACCTTTGGCTGTGGTACAAAACAGGTCGGTGGCACGACACAGACGACCTCCGGCTTTGCAAAATACTGTACTGCCAAAGAAAGCGCACCGTAATCCTTGGTGCCAGGTCCTACCTGCATGCGATCGGCAACTTCCTTTTGTACCATAATGGTAATGGATGCCAGCGGCACATGGCTCTCAAACAAGCCCATAATGATCGGCGTCGTAATGTAATATGGCAGATTTGCCACGACCTTGATCGGCTTTCCGCTATTTTTTTCTCCGGCAAGGGATGCAATATCCACTTTGAGGATGTCCTCATTTAAAACCGTCACATTGTCGTATTCCTTTAAGGTATCGTCCAAGACCGGCAAAAGATTGGTATCGATCTCGACTGCTACGACCTCTCTGGCGGCTTCGCACAGATACTGGGTCATAGTACCGATACCCGGTCCGATCTCTAAGACAAAATCATCCTTTGTGATCTCGGCCGCATCGATGATCTTTTCCAGAATATGCGTATCGATCAAAAAGTTCTGCCCATATTTTTTTTGAAAATGGAATCCGTGTTTTTCTAAGACTGCCATCGTATAGGCTGGATTTCCTAAATATGCCATAGTAACTCCTAATTTCTATTGTAATAGACCATACATGTTTCTTGCATTGATCTCTGTCTGCTTTTCTACTTCTTCCGGCAAAATGCCGCGGATGGCTGCAATCTTATCGATCACATAGCGAATCTGCGATGAATCATTGCGCTTGCCACGGTTTGGCTCCGGGCAAAGATAAGGACTGTCTGTTTCCACCAGAATACGCTCAAGCGAAATCTCCTTTGCCGTCTCAACCAATTTTTTGGCATTTTTAAAGGTAACTACACCGCCGATCCCGATATAGTAGCCCATGGCAATGTATTCCTTTGCCATTTCCGGCGAATAGGAATAACAATGAATGACACCCGGGTGCTTGATATCCGGGTGGGCTTTTCCGAATTCCCGCAAAATCTCCATGGTATCTTCCGCTGCATCTCTGGAATGTATGATAAAAGGTTTTTCTAACTCTACTGCCAGATCCAACTGCTGACGGAACCAGTATTTTTGTGTATCTTTGCAGGCATGTCCCTCCTTGCGGAAATAATCAAGCCCGATCTCTCCGATGGCAAGAACCCTTGGATCCTGCGCCATCTGCCGGAGGCGGTCAATACAAGCCGCATCCATAGACTCCACCTCGTCCGGGTGCACGCCAACGGCTGCGTAAATATAATCATAAGACTGTGCCAATGCGACGCTGGATGCAGAAGATTTCATATCTGCTCCCACATTGACAACGATACCTACATTTTGGGATGGGAGAACTCTCAATAAATCCTCCCGATCCACATCAAATTGTCTGTCATCATAATGTGCATGACTTTCAAATATCATCTTTTTCTCTCTTCATTTAAAGTAATCTTATAGACACTTGCAGGGTCAGACCAATCCGACCTGACCCTGAAGTTATGATTATAGTGTTTGATTAACAGATCTCTGCGCCTGCCGGCATGTCTTTTTCCGGTGTCATGAGTGACAGATTGCCCTCTGCGTCCTCTGCACAAAGCAACATTCCCTCGGAAAGTACACCTGCCAACTTGGCTGGCTTTAAGTTCACGAGAACCATGACCTTCTTTCCGACCATCTCCTCGGCACTGTAGTATTTCTTGATGCCGGACACGATCTGCTTGGTCTGACTGCCAATGCGAACCTGTGAGCAAAGCAACTTCTTAGACTTTGGCACTTCCTCACACTTGATGATCTCGCCTACCTGAAACTGCATCTTGGTAAAATCGTCAAAACCGATCTCATCCTTTGGCTCAATATCAATCACATCTGCATCTTCTTCCGGCTCCTCCTGCGGTGCTGCAACCGGCGGATGGAGTTCAGCAACCTTTGTCATGACCTCGCCCAGATCCAATCTTGCAAAAAGGATCTCCGGTGCATCTGTCACCTTGGTTCCGCTGACATAGTGACCAAAGGTGGAAAGGTCCTCGTATGGGACTTCTTTTGCATTTAACTGTGTCAGGATACGGTCGGTTGTCTCCGGCATGAAACTCTTAAGCAGGGTAGCACCGATGGAAATACTCTCTACCAAATTGTAAAGAACGGTTGCCAGACGATCCTGCTTGGTCTCATCCTTGGCAAGTGCCCATGGCATTGTCTCATCAATATACTTGTTGCAGCGCTTGAAGAGTGCGAAGACTTCTGTGATGGCATCTGCCACACGAAGATCTTCCATCTTGGCTTCCACGCGGGAAACGGTAGAAGTAACAACTGCCTTGAGTTCATCATCTACCGGCTCATTTACACCTTTGTCACAAACAAGACCGTCAAAATATTTATTGCTCATGGAAATGGTACGGTTTACCAGGTTTCCAAGTGTATTTGCAAGGTCAGAGTTCATACGCTCAACCAGAAGTTCCCATGAGATAATACCGTCATTGTCATATGGCATCTCATGCAGGACAAAGTAACGTACGGCATCCACGCCAAAGAAGTCTACAAGTTCATCGGCATAAAGCACATTTCCTTTGGACTTGCTCATCTTGCCATCACTCTGGATCAGCCACGGATGACCAAATACCTGCTTTGGAAGCGGCAGGTCAAGTGCCATCAAAAAGATCGGCCAATAAATGGTATGGAAACGGATGATATCTTTACCGATCAGATGCAGGTCTGCCGGCCAGTTCTTTTTGAAAAGGTCAGAAGAATTGCCGTCGCAGTCATAACCGATACCGGTGATATAGTTGGTAAGGGCATCTAACCATACATAGGTAACATGCTTTGGATCAAAATCTACCGGAATACCCCAACTAAAGGATGTACGGGATACGCAAAGATCCTGCAGTCCCGGCAAGAGGAAGTTGTTCATCATCTCATTCTTGCGGGATACCGGCTGAATAAACTCCGGATGTGTATTGATATGCTCGATCAGACGATCGGCATACTTGCTCATCTTGAAGAAATAGGCTTCTTCCTTTGCCGGCTGTACCGGTCTGCCACAGTCCGGACAGCAGCCATTCTCATCCAACTGCGATTCTGTCCAGAAAGACTCACATGGGGTACAATACAAGCCTTCATAGGCACCCTTGTAGATATCGCCCTGATCGTATAACTTTTTGAAGATCTTCTTTACCTGCTTCTCGTGATCCTCATCCGTAGTACGGATGAACTTGTCATAAGAAGTATTCATCAGATCCCAGATACGCTTGATCTCTGTAGATACATTGTCTACAAATTCCTTTGGTGTGATACCGGCTTCCTTTGCCTTTAACTCGATCTTCTGTCCGTGTTCATCTGATCCTGTCTGGAAAAATACATCATATCCTTCCTGTCTTTTAAAACGAGCAATACTGTCCGCCAGGATGATCTCATAGGTATTGCCGATATGCGGCTTGCCTGAGGTATATGCAATGGCGGTAGTAATGTAATACTTTCCTTTGTTTGACATTTTAACTTCTAACTCCTACTCTTCATCTTCTTCAACGACTTCGCCGGAAACAGTCTCTACGGTCTCCTCAGCGGCTTCGTCTGTCTTTTCTTCGGTTACGACCTCATCTTCATCCTCGAAAATGTCCTCGTCCATCTTTGCACCACACTTGCTACAGAAAGCAGCGCTACCACTTACAACAGCGCCACACTTCGGGCATGCCTTACCGCCCTTGGTGTATGCGATCTGCTCCTTGATCTCCTCGATCCGCTTCTGTGCTGCTACTACTTCCTCAAAAAGTGAGGTATATGCCTCTGGTGCGGCATCTTTATTCTCCTGATAGAAGATCTTACCGATCTCCTGATACTGCTTGTTCAAAAAATCTTCCTTTGAACGCATCTCATACTGTAACTTTGCAACATCCGTCATGCCCTTTGCCTTTTCGCCGACTTCCTGTGTTGCACTTACGATAGAATCACCTAATTTGCTGAAAAAATCCATTTGTTTTTCCTCCTTTAGATAAATTTGTCAAAGTCATACTGATATATTCTGTCATTATAACATTATTATGGCGCGCTTTTCAACGTATTATCGCAGACTGTCAAGAATTGAGTGCCCGATCGTATGCTCTGGCATTGCAAGGGAAAAATTGTCTGCGATCGTCGCGCCGATCACCGCAAAGGTATCTTCTTCCGGTAAAGGTCCGCTGCCTTTGTGTTTCTTGGAATACGCAAGAAACGGCACCTTTTCTCTGGTATGATCCGTCCCGGTATAGGTCGGATCATTTCCGTGGTCTGCCGTGATGATCAAAAGATCGTCCTCCCGGAGTACCGGGAGCAGTTGACCCAACTTGACATCAAACCGCTCGATCTCCTGCCCATAACCAATCGGATTGCGCCTGTGCCCCCAAAGAGCATCAAAATCCACCAGATTGACAAAGCATAGCCCGCGAAAATCACGCTTTGCGATCTCGATGGTCTGCTCCATGCCATACACACTGCTCTTGGATCGGTTACTTTCCGTAATGCCCTGACCGACAAAAATATCATTGATCTTGCCAACGGAGATCACATCAAATCCCGCATCTTTTAAACTGTTTAAAACGGTCTTTCCCGTAGGCTCCAAGGCATAGTCATGCCGGTTACTGGTACGGACAAATTGACCCTTTTTCTTTCCAACATAAGGTCTTGCGATCACACGTCCAACCCGCCACTCGTCTTTCATGGTAAGTTCTCTTGCAATCTCGCAATAGTGGTAGAGATTTTCCAGTCCCATGGTCTCCTCATTGCCACAGATCTGCAATACGGAATCCGCAGATGTGTATACGATCAGGTGGCCTTTTTCGATCTCTTCCTCACCCAGTTCGTCCAGAATTTCCGTACCACTTGCCGCCTTGTTGCCAATGATATGGCGACCGGTACGCTCCTCCAACTCCTTGATGAGTTCCGGCGGAAAACCATGTTCTGTAAAGGTAATGAAAGGTTTTGTCGTCTCAATCCCCATCATTTCCCAATGTCCGGTCATGGTGTCCTTGCCATTGCTTTTTTCACGCAGGGGCGCATAGTAGGCAAGAGGGCTTTCTACCGGATCTACTTTATCCATCGCTTTTAGATTTGCCATGCCAAACCGCCGGAGATTGGGTATGGTAAAGGAATCCATCTTCTCTGCAATGTGTCCGAAAGTATCCACACCAAAATCACCGAATTTGTCGGAATCCGGCATGGCGCCAATGCCAAGTGAATCCATAACAATGAGAAAAACACGTTTGTAACGATACATTACAATTCCTTCTTTCTTCCTGATCTACTCTAATATCTTTAGCATTTACAATACTTCTAATCCTGTCTTGTCATCCCGGATTAAGATTCGAAGAGCATCCACGGCTGTCTCAATCGCCAGTTCCGTATCATGTACCTGTGCATTGGAAAGTCCCAACTTGGCACGCTCCTGATTTGCCACAACCAAAAAGCAGGATCCCACGCGCACCCGCAGAAAACTGCCTGCAATAAAGAGTGCCGCAGATTCCATCTCAGATGCCAGACAGCCCATCCGAAGCCATGCCTGCCACTTATTCTCCAGTTCATAGGATACCGGCATGACCTCCGGCTCATGCTGTCCGAAGAAAGAATCCTTACACTGGACAACACCGGCGTGATATGTGATTTCTTTCTCTTTTGCTGCCTGTATCAAGGCATGCATGACATCGACATCCGCTACTGCCGGATACTCGATCGGTGCATATTCCCGGCTAGTCCCTTCCATACGGACAGCACCGCTGGCGATCACTATGTCACCTCCACATACATCCTGCTGCATGCCACCGCAAGTACCCACACGGATAAAGGTATGCGCACCTGCCTTTGACAATTCCTCAAGGGCGATGGCTGCCGACGGTCCACCGATCCCGGTTGAAGTCACACTGACTTTTTCCCCATCCAGCATCCCTGTGTATGTAACAAATTCTCTACTATCTGCCACCAAATGCGCATCCGTAAAATGTTCAGCGATCTTGGCACAGCGCTTGGGATCTCCCGGCAGGATCACATATTTTCCAATGTCTTCCGGTCCGATTCCGGTATGATACTGTTTGCCAGACCCTTCTGTGTAATCAACCATACGTTACCTCCTTTTTAGGGACCTTCCTTTTGCCATATGGAGTGTCCCCTTTGGCTCATCTTATAAATTATCCGGTCCAAAACTTTCCGGTAAAAGTTGACCTAATGTCATCGTCCGGTAAGAGATCTCTCCCTCCGGCGTCTGCTTTCCCAGATAGATCAAAAATTCGTCCTTGCAAAATTCCCGCATGACCTGACGACAGACACCACACGGCGGACAGATCTGCGCACAAGTCATGTCTGCCCTGCCGCCCACAATGGCAATGGCTGAAAATTCGTGCTCGCCCTGGCTGACTGCCTTAAAAAACGCTGTCCGCTCAGCACAATTTGTCGGTGTGTATGCCGCGTTTTCAATATTGCATCCTGTGTAGATCCTGCCAGTTTTTCCCAAAAGTGCTGCACCGACAGCAAAGTGGGAATAGGGCGTATATGCATTTTTTCTTGCCTCGATGGCTTGCTCTATCAAACTTATGATCTCTGTATTTTCCATGGTCTTATTATATCCCATAATAACTTATTTTTAAACAGGATATCCTCTTTTGCAATAAACATGATTATAATGATAGAAAGCAAAATAGCCGCCCACAGGCGGCTATTTTAATAGTTAAATAATATTTTATCTCAGGCAAATATAGACAAGATAAATAGCATACAGAACCAGCATGATGATGCCTTCCTTTTTGCCGATTTCCTTTTTGGTTATGCAAAATACCCATGTGATCAGTGAGAATACTAAAAGCACGATAATGTCGATCACGTTCTCCATAAGGAAAGTGATCGGGCTGATGGTTGCCGCAACACCCAGCACCATCAGAATATTGAAGACATTCGATCCAACGACATTGCCAACTGCCATATCCAATTCATTCTTTCTGGCTGCCACAATGGATGTCACAAGTTCCGGTAAAGATGTTCCAACGGAACAGATGGTAAGCCCGACAAGCGTTGCACTGATACCAAAACTTGTAGCAATGGTAGAGGCAGAGTCTACAACCCAATCGCCGCCATATTTGATAGCAATAGCTCCACCTACGATATAGATAATGGATTTCCAGACGGGCTGTTCTTTCATTTCACTCATCTCTTCGTTCATCTCACGCTCTTTTTCAGAGATTTCTCCACGCTTTCTTGCATCCATTGCACTCTTGATCAAAACTACGATAAATCCTACAAAGATGACCAAGAAGACAATTCCATCGATACGCCCCAGTTCCATGCCAATGCATCCGCAAACAAGCAGTAGAATGGCACATAGCACAGAAAACGGATAGTCTCTTTTTAAGACATCCCGGCTTACCTGTAACTTTGAGATCACTGCACAGATACCAAGTACGACCATCAGATTAAAGATATTGGATCCGACAACATTGCTGACCGCAAGTGTATTCTGATTGTTCATGGATGCCGCAATACTTACAGATGTCTCCGGTAAACTGGTTCCCATTGCAACGATCGTCATACCGATGATGAGTGATGGAACCTTTAACATCTTTGCAACCGATGAAGCACCTTCAACAAAGAAATCTGCTCCCTTTACTAATAATACAAAACCAATGATCAGTACGACCACTGCCTTTAAAATTGTTACTGCCATTTCTTTCCCTCCTATAAATATACTGCCCTTCTCTTATCCCAACAGATGCTCGGTCAAAATTTTTAATCCCAGTAATACTAAGATCAGACCACCTGCCAGTTCTGCTTTCGCCTTGTATTTGTTTCCAAAAATGTTACCAACAAAGACACCGATCGCAGATATGACCGCCGTTACCAGACCTATGATCGTAATGGCTTCCACAATATTGACTTCCAAAAATGAAAATGTAATGCCAACCGCCAGCGCATCGATACTGGTCGCGATCGCCAAAATGAACATTTCCTTGATATCAAGTGGCGGATCCATCTGATCAATCTCTACGACTTCATCCTTTTCCCTGATTGCCTCTGCCATCATCTTGCCGCCAATATAAGCAAGCAAAACAAATGCAATCCAATGATCGATCGCGCTGATCTTATCTGCGAACTGACTTCCCAAGAGCCATCCCAAAAATGGCATCAACGCCTGAAATCCGCCAAAGAAAAGCGCAATGACAAAACATTGCTTTTTGTTGACCTTGCGCATGGCAAGACCCTTGCAAATAGACACGGCAAATGCGTCCATAGCAAGTCCTACGCCCATCAACATGAGTTCAACAAGTCCCATATTACTCCCTTCTTCTAAAGTGTGTGGATTTTAACTTTTGTATGTGTGCTTGTCCATAAAAATAAAGATTATCTTATAGAATAAAAAAGAGACTCCATATGCATATGATCTGCTACTACAAAATGTAATAGTCACCATATACATATGAGTCTCACCATTTAAGATTTGCCAGGCTATTGCCGGGTCTGTTGACAAATCACACAATTCTTATGTGCTAGCTACTCCCTCATAGCCATTTCAATATATCGGAAATGTCAGAAAGTGTCAATGTAAAGCATGTCTCATCCATTGTACTTTTATAGATACAATCCTACTATGCAACCTTTGTTTTTTTCTCCTCCATCTTGCGATAGATAAAGCGTACAATGATACCCGCGAGAATTGCCTCAATAATACCTAGAATGGTTCCCGTCAGCACGTCTGTTGGAAAATGCACAAAGACATACATTCTGGAAATGGCGATCAGCGCCGCCAAAACCACTGCTGCAATTCCCTGCTTTCGATACCTTGCATACTGGACAATGGATACCGCAGATGCAAAAGAGGCAGAAGAATGCCCCGACGGGAAGGAATAATCCTTTGGATTTTTCACTAAGAGCGTTACTGAATCATCAATCCAGCAAGGTCTTGCCCGCATGACTGTATTTTTTAAAAATACATTGATCACCAGCAGTGAAAATAAGAGGGCAAGCGCAGATGTCCAAGCCACCTTCTTATCTTTGCAGAAAATCAGCATAGCGATCGTAAGCAGAATCCAAAAGATTCCGGCATTACCAAGTGATGTGATCGCCACCACGATCTTATCTAAGACCGGATTGTGCAGTCCCTGAAACCAATACAAAAGATCAAATTCCCAGTCAAAATAAAAAACATTTCCCATTGTTGCTATCATATGTATACCCCCAGAATAATTATTTTATGCCAACTCCACCTTGCAGAATTTCTTCTTGCCCTTTTTCAAGATAAATTCCTCTGCAAAGGCTTCTTTTTCATAAGTTGCATGTGAATCTGTTACTTTTTCGCCATTGACAGAAACACCGCCCTGCTCTACCGCACGTCTTGCTTCATTACGGCTTGTGGCAAGATTTGCACTGATCAGAAGTTGTAAGATGTCAACACTGCCATCCTTAAAGATATCCTCTGTGATGGTCTCCGTCGGCATATTTGCAGCACTTCCGGTAGAAAAGAGTGCCTTAGAAGCCTCTTTTGCCTTTACGGCTTCCTCCTCGCCATGCACCAATTTGGTAAGTTCATAGGCAAGGATATCCTTAGCTTCATTTAACTGGCTTCCTTCCCATTTATCCATCTCGTCGATCTGCTCAAGTGGCAGGAAAGTAAGCATACGCAGGCATTTTAAAACGTCCTGATCGGATACATTGCGCCAGTACTGGTAGAACTCAAACGGTGATGTCTTATTCGGGTCAAGCCAAACGGCACCTGACTGGGTCTTACCCATCTTTTTGCCTTCAGAATTAAGAAGAAGATTGATCGTCATCGCATAGGCATCTTTTCCAAGTTTACGACGGATGAGTTCTGTACCACCTAACATATTGCTCCACTGATCGTCTCCGCCAAACTGCATATTACATCCGTATTTCTGGAATAACATGTAAAAATCATAACTCTGCATGATCATGTAGTTAAACTCAAGAAAACTCAGTCCTCTCTCCATACGCTGCTTGTAGCACTCTGCGGTAAGCATACGATTGACGGAAAAATGTGGTCCGACATCACGCAGCAACTCAACGTAATTCAAGCCCATCAGCCAGTCTGCATTATTTACCAGAATTGCCTTGTCTTCTGAAAAATCGATAAAGCGGCTCATCTGCTTTTTGAAACAATCTACGTTATGTGCGATCGTTTCTGTTGTCATCATCTGACGCATATCGGTTCTTCCGGATGGATCACCGATCATGGCTGTTCCGCCACCGATCAATACAACCGGCTTATTTCCAGCCATCTGCAAGCGCTTCATCAGACAAAGTGCCATAAAATGCCCTACATGAAGACTGTCTGCGGTAGGGTCAAATCCAATATAGAATGTAGCCTTTCCGTTATTGATCAACTCCTTGATCTCTTCTTCGTCTGTTACTTGGGCGATCAGTCCCCTAGCAACCAATTCATCATAAATTGTCATTTTTTCCTCCATTTCCGCAACCTGACAAAAGTTGCTCTTATATTCTATGCGTGGAAGATCTGTTACAGAGCGTTATTTATAGGAATAAAAAAACGCCCTCTATCTTCTTCCAAAGATAAAGGACGAGTAAACTCGTGGTACCACCTTTATTCACAAATATCTCACGATACCTGCCTCATCAAGTCTCATAACAAATAATGTCATGTGAAACTCTTAGCACGATAACGTGTGCCAATCCGGCGCATCCTACTTTTGAACTATAGATCCAGGTTCAGACTGCTACTCAGGAAGGTATTCAAGATACCGTCTTCTGCGTCTCGCACCAACCGACGCTTCTCTGATTCCGATCTCTGTATCTCTACTCTTTTCCATCAACGTATTTATCAATCTTCCTCATTATACAGGCGCAGGTTTTCATTTGTCAACAAGTAAAAAACGGCATGCGCAATCCAAGGACTGCACATACCGCTTTTACAAGAAGGGTTTTATCTAAAATTTACGGAAATTGCCTTGATCCGGTTGTTATCGGTAGAATTTGTTTTTGTTTTTCCCATTGTTGTTTTACCCCTTTCAACACAACTTGTATTGGATATTTCTATCATATATAATTATATGTGATAGAAACATATCAGTTTTAACTGTGATTTTATTATTTTTTTACATATTCGAGGTAATATTTATGTTTTTTATGACAGGTCATCCACAAAGTGATATCAGTGAAGCACAAAGTGATTTTATTATTCAGCATGATTCATCAAATACAGGACGATTTGTTTTAAACCATCCTTACCGTCTCATGTTGATCTCCATTCAGCCGGACAACCCGGAGCATTATCAGAAATTGACCATAATCTCGCCTAAAGAGACTTTCTTCTTTGAACTATCCATGAAGGAACTTAAGCAGGTACCAGATGGAAGAAATCTTCATAAACATGACTTTTATGAGATCATGATCGTATTGGATGGGGAGGTATATCAGAATATCGAAAACGAAAGACATCTCTATACCAAAGGAAGCTGCTGTATCCTCAATAAAAATGTGCGGCATACTGAGGAATATCGCGATTACTATCGCGTTGCATTTGTCCAGATCTCATCGAATTTCCTGAAACACCTATATGAATGCATGACCCTGCATATCTTTGGCAGACATAAGACAAAGGACTCCAAATTCTTACAGTTTCTGGATAACAATATCAACGAACGACAAGCGGCAAATAAGAATTATCTGGATCTGATTCCCAAAAAAGAGCATACATTTTTGGTAAAGCATGTGCACAGCATCTTAGATCAGATCGTACATATCACGGTCGATCCTACGCCGGATGCCAATATTCGGGTACAAGGTCTCTTTTTAGACCTGCTCTATAATCTCTCCCGCCCGGATTATTACAACTCAGTTCCTATCCGCATCGGAACAGACACGGAAAACCGCCTTTTCCAGCAGATCACCAAACTTTTAGAGGCAAACCACGGACATATCTCCAGAAAAGAATTGTCTGATGCACTCAGTTATTCCGGCACCTATCTCAATGCCATCTGTAAAAAATACTCGGGACTTTCCCTTTTTGATTATGGCATGCATTTTTGTATGAAGGAAGCCAGCATACGTCTTCTGGATACTGACCAGACTATTGCTGATATTTCCAGAGACTTGGGTTTTACCAACCAAACACATTTTTATAAAGTCTTTAAAGAAAAATATAAAATGACACCTATGCAATACCGCAAACAGAACCAGACAAAGGAATAAAAACAGTCATAGGAAAAGGAGCCGAGACTTTCGTCCCGACTCCTGTTATTTTATGACTTATGTATTTTAGGCTTCTGCATTTTCGTTTGCTTTTGCTTTCATTTCTGCTACTGTCTTTTGAACTTCAACCATTTCTTCTTTGTTCAGTTTGTAGAATCTCATAGCAACAATGTTGCACAACCATCCAAGAATTGGAAGACCGAACATCAAGAACATTGTCATCCAGAATACACCCTTTGTTGCAGGATCGCCCATCTGAGGAACGGTATCCTTATATCCGATCAATGTAATACAGAATGCTGCGATGGTAGATGCAAGTGATGTAATTAACTTATCGATGAAGTTGTATACACCGGAAATAACGGCTGGTAAATAATTACCTGTTCTTGCATATTCGTAATCAACGATATCAGCCCTCATAGCTGTACCGGTTGTGGTAAGAACCATCTTTGTACCGGTTGTTGCCAACTGCAATAATGCATAAATGATCATTGGTACACCGAAGACACCGATGGACTTCATACCGGTTGGTCCTAAGATCGCACAGAATACAACTGTAACCACTGCTACTGCAATAGAAAGCCATGACCAAACGGTTGTTGCCTTCTTTGCACCCATCTTAGCAACGAATACACCACCACCAAAGGCAAATACAATACCTACGATCATAGTAAAGTTACCGATCATAGTTGCTGCTGCATAGGATCCGATCAAGATACCGGACGCCATGGTTGTAATGATAGACTGTGATCCGACCTGCTGAGCCAACTTATCAGAAATACCGGTAAGCATATACATCTGGCAAGGCTTGTTGTCTTTTAAGATAGCAACCATGTCCTTAAACTTAACGGTCTGGTTCTTCTGACCATCTTTTCCGATAACTTCAAATGTCTTAGCATTATCAGACTTGCGTACAGCAAAGCATGCAAGTAACATGAAGATACCGGCTGTGATTACATACCAGTAGCAAGCTTCTTTCAGCATTGGTGCATTGTACTGATTGTCATACCTAGGTAAGATTGCAAAAGTAACAATGTTGTTAAAGATAAGTGGTACAAGGTAAGAATATAATGTTCCGAATACACCCATCATTGGACGCTGTGTAGGATCATTTGTAAGTACGATACCGATGGTACCACCTGCCATACCATTGATGGTATATCCGCAGATATATACAACATAAATAAGGATAAATACTACAATACCAGTTGTTCCTGTGTATTTACCGGATGCCCAGTCGTACATCATAAGTACAGCGAGCGCTGCCATCACCCATCCAACAACAAGGAAGATACGGATCTTTCCATGTTTTGGATTCATTTTTTCGAACAATGCTGCAAAAAGCGCATCTGTGAATCCATCAAAAAGTCTTGTTCCTGTAATAATGATACCTGCAACTGCCGGTACGATTGCGTATCCTGCATTTGCAATGTAAGATGCATACATCATCAGCAAATAAAAGCAGATACCACATCCGTTATTTGCGTTACCAAGTATCATTTCGAGCATGGATGCTTTACGATACTGAACGCCATCACGTGCGCTGGCATTAAAAATGCCGGCTTTTTTCTCGTTTGCCATAGTCAAACCCTCCATATTCTTTTCATTTATCACTTCTCAACACTGCGCTTTCCTATTTCGTAGAAAGTTGTGCAGTATCTCTGTGGCTTATGATTAAATTATAAAGAGTTTATAAAATCAGATGTCGGAAAATTCGACGAAATGTAAACAAATTTGTCTGATCTGGCTATTTTTTCAACTTTACTATACAAATTCGTTGGAGATAAGGCTTTCTCTTTGTTCTGCCTTATTTATTAACTATACATTTGTATATCAAAACTATAAAGACACAACTCTCTCATAAGATCCTGCCTTCAGGGTCTCTGGATCGCAGCCTTCCAATCGGACCGTAGCAGTCATATTTGCCGGGATCTCAAAGGTGTAGACAATACGGTTTTTTTCATATTTCCAGTCAGACGTGATCTTTCCATATGGAGAATCATAGGAAGCATGCAAATAACCAAGTCTTTGGTCTGGCTGCGGCGCGATCACGATCTTTCCATCATTTACAAGAATACCGGCAGCACAATCCATCAGCCAGCCGACAATCGCCCCATAAGAATAATGATTAAAGGAATCCTTTGGATTACCATTTTCATCAAAGCAATTCCAATTTTCCGGTAGTCCGATATGGAATTTTTTGACTCAGATGATATTGCATCTGACTTCCGCTTATTTTTCCAATTACTTCAATCTCCTCTTTGTTTTCCTTATCACTTACATCGTAAACTTCTACCTCAAAAGCACTCTGCTGACGTCCATCTTCCAGTTTCCATCACAACGTAATATCCGACCCATCAATTCCGCATGGCTTAGACAGATGGTTTACCTGTAAATCTCTGATCTTCATGAAAAAACCTCCCATTTTGTTTTTAGCAATCTTTTCTTTATTGTAGATTGCAAAAGAAAACAAAAAAAGAGGTCTTTCATACCATATAATATGGTGATATAAAACTAATCAATATCATTTCTATATTGTAAAGGTGTCTTTTTATACTTTTTCTTAAACAGTTCGATAAAATAGGATGTATCCTCATATCCGACATGTAGGGCAATATCTTCCACAGACATTCTCGTATTTTTCAAAAGCAGACAAGACTCCTGCAAACGTGTATCCTGAATCTGTTTTAAAATAGTCGTACCCATGTGTTTTTTAAAAATCCGGTTCAGATAAGTTTTTGAATAGTGAAATTCTTCTGCGACTTCTTCTAGGGAAATGCTTGCATAGTTATGATTGATATACAATAAAATCTGTGTCATCTGCTCTCCTTCTTTTCCAAGCCTGGAGGACAATTTTACATTTTTACACTGACCTAGAAGTTCCAGAAAAAAGATACTCAGATAATGATCACAAATTCTTGCTCCGTATGTAGTTTCATTCAGATAAGCTACCATAAGATCAAGTAACTTGTCCCTTAATACTTCATCATTTCCACCTGAAAAAACAACATATGCATTGGATTCCTGCGAAAAAAGTACCTCACTGAAAAACTGATGCAAAAGACTCTGTTGCGGAATATCCCCCAGAAATGTCTTCTCAAAAGTGTATTTATTAACTACAATATTGATCATCATACTGTCATCATAAATATTTACTTTATGCTGCATTCCCGGCGGAATGATCAGCAGGTTTCCTTGATTCAAAGTCTCCTTTTTTTCTGCTTTTCCTTCTTTACTGCGTAAAAATTGATCAACCTTTCCCCTATATATGTAGCACATCTCTATAAATTCATGATCGTGAAATTCTCCGGGAGAAAATCGAATGTGTTTATTGATAAAGATGTTTTTGTCTGTTTCAAAAAATTCCTTGTGAAGAAAATGTACTCTGTTTTTTTCCTTTATTTCGTGATCCATATTCTTTTGTACATTTTCTTTTTCCCATGCATCCAAATCTACATTATCCAGATCAAGAATCTTTTTGGGATATTTTTCATCGAGTTCTTTTTTTCTCTGAAGAAATCTGCTACCTTCCTTCATAAAAAAAGCATATTTTTTTTCCATATCATAAAAAGAATTCACTTTACCATCCTGTTCATAATATGTGCGAAATATTTCTTCGATTGCACTGTATTCTGTCAGATAAGATATAATCATTTCTCTGCTTATCATAAGGTCTCCTCATCTTTACAAATCAGGGAATTCCACAGGTTTTCCTGTGATATAAAAACAAAAGCGGCTCACTACTGTGAACCGCTAAATCAGAGGCGCCAACCAGATTTGAACTGGTGATAGAGGTGTTGCAGACCTTTGCCTTACCACTTGGCTATGGCGCCATAACTTGCATCAACATGATGCATTATATAAAAAAGTCATACATCCGTCAAGATGTAAGTGACTCCGACGGGAATCGAACCCGTGTTACCGCCGTGAAAGGGCGATGTCTTAACCGCTTGACCACGGAGCCATATGCATTATGAAAACGGAGAAGGAGGGATTTGAACCCTCGCGCCGGTTACCCGACCTATACCCTTAGCAGGGGCACCTCTTCGGCCACTTGAGTACTTCTCCATAGTCGAACTAAATCAATATTCACAATGCACAAACTATTCTACTAAAGGTATCCCCATTTGTCAACGGAAATATTGCATTTCTTCGCAATTTTCTTTTATTTCTGATACTCCAGAATGGCTGTTTCATAGAGATTATTTCCGTGGCAATCTGCTACAACTATGACCGGAAAATTTTCGACCATAATCTTACGGATGGCTTCTGCACCCAGATCATCATAGCAGATGACTTCTGACTCTGTGATGCATTTAGAAAGAAGGGCACCGGCACCGCCAACGGCTGCAAAATATACAGCGTGATTGCGGATGACAGCATCTAAGACTTCTTTTGTCCGCTTTCCCTTACCGATCATAGCCTTTTGTCCCAGATCTAATAGGCGCGGTGCGTATTTATCCATACGGCTGGCTGTTGTCGGTCCTGCGGAACCGATTGGTCTGCCCTCTCTGGCAGGTGAAGGTCCCATATAATAAATCGTTGCATCTTTGATCGGGATCGGAAGTTCTTCTCCACGATCCAGGACTTCCATCATACGCTTGTGCGCTGCGTCGCGTGCTACATACATCTGACCATCCAGATATACATAATCCCCAGAAGTCAGGCTTTCTGCGATTTCTTTTGTAATTGGTAATGTAATATGTCTATCCATCTGAAACCCCTTTTTACAATTATAATTCTCTCACTACGTGGCGATTGACGTGACAACAGATGTTGACTGCCACCGGAAGTCCCGCAATATGTGTTGCATAAGTATTGATATTGACTGCAAGTGCCGTGGTGCTTCCGCCGAGTCCACCCGGTCCGATTCCCAGTCCGTTGATCTTTTCAAGCATTTCTTTTTCCAGATCTGCCACCCATGGAATTTCCGGCTTCTGATTGAGATTTCTGGTAAGTGCCTGCTTTGCCATCAGTGCAGATTTTTCAAAGGTTCCGCCAATACCGACACCTACGACCATAGGTGGGCAGGCATTCGGACCTGCATCCTTTACCGCGGTGAGAATGGCATTTTTTACACCCTCGATCCCATCGGCAGGTTTTAACATAAAGACCCGGCTCATATTTTCACTGCCAAAACCCTTTGGCGCAAATGTGATCTTTACCTTATCTCCGGTCACGATAGAATAATGGATGACAGCCGGTGTATTATCCTTGGTATTGACGCGCTCGATCGGATCACCTACGACGGACTTGCGCAGATAGCCATCAATATAACCTTGGCGCACACCCTCATTGATGGCATCTTCCAGACTACCGCCGACAAAATGCACATCCTGTCCGATCTCCATAAAGACAACTGCCATACCGGTATCTTGGCAGATGGGAATGGTTTCCTGGTCTGCGATCGTGAGATTTTCCTGCAACTGCTCCAAAATCTTTTTGCCCAGAGGAGATTTTTCTTCTTTTGTCGCAACTTTCAGTGCCTGATCCATGTCCTCTGACAGATAGTGATTTGCCTGAATGCACATATCTGCAATTTCTTTTGTGATGTCTTTTACCGCTATTTCTCTCATTGTATTTTCTCCCTCTACCACCAGTCGCTATCCCACAGGATCGTGAATGGTCCGTCATTTTCCAGATCCACTTTCATATCTGCGCCAAAACTGCCACATTCCACCTTGCCAAATGCCTCCTGACATTTTTCTTTAAAATATTCATAAAGTCCATTGGCAAAATCAGGTGCGCCTGCTTTGACAAAACTCGGTCGGTTTCCTTTTTTACAGTCCGCATAAAGTGTAAACTGTGATACTATAAGTATTTCACCATCCACATCTTTTATGGACAGATTTGTCTTTCCATCCGCATCCTCAAAAATGCGAAGTCCCTGCAACTTTTTGACATATTTATCTACCATTTCTCTGGTGTCGCCATCCGCCACACCAAGAAATATCAAAAGCCCTTTGCCGATCTTTCCGATCACGTCACCATCTACTTTGACAGATGCATGATTTACCCGCTGAATTACTAACCGCATGCATATTCTCCTTTACATCTAAAATTTATTATATACGCAGGTGTCTGTATCAGCAATGGGTAATTTTTTCTCTTGACTTTTGTATTATTTGTATTACACTAAATAATACAAAATAAGAAGAAAGGAGTCTATCATGGTCATCTGTATTGACGAGGTTTCTGAAATTCCTATTTACAAACAGATCCGCAATCAGATTGTCTTAGGTATTTCTGATGGGAGATTACAGCCCGGGGAGCAATTACCTACCGTGCGCGCCCTTGCAGAAGAAATCGGGATCAATTCCATGACGGTAAACAAAGCCTATGCTCTTTTAAAACAAGAAGGCTATATCGTTACCGACCGCAGAAACGGTGCGAGGATCCGAAATGAATTTGATCAAGGTAAATATCTCTCACAAACTTCTTTGGACAATTTGCAGCAGATCATATCCGAGGCAAACATTCGCGGATTTTCAAAGGAAGAATTTTTCCAATTATGTGAAAAGTATTTTTAGGAGGCAGATCTATGTTTAATATCATTCTTTTTATTAGTACATATCCGGTACTGCTTATCATTTATTTCGTTTTAAAAAACAACCATAAATTTCATGATCATTTGTTGTTTTCCGTATCCATGAAGGAAGAATGGGTAGAGCAACCTGCAGTTCAGAAGATCATAAGCGAGTTTCATAAGCAGATGAACATCTTGCTTCTCATCTTTTTTGCGATTCCTCTCACCAGTTTACTGACAAGTCATTTTTCCATACAGTTTACGATCTGGATGAATTGGCTCATGCTCTTAATTCTATTGTTTTATGTGCCATATGCCATAGCCAATAAAAAGTTAAAGAAATGGAAAAAGGAAAATCAATTATATGAAAATCAGATTTTAGTATCTTATGTAGAGATGAAAAATGCCGGAAATGTCAGAAAGGTACGATTTTTGCCATTCTTCCTTCCGACTTTCCTCAGTTTTTTCGTTTTTGTCCTTTCCCTTGTATTTGCGGCTCTCTCTGAAAAAACAGATTTTGACAGTACGATTATGGTTCTTAGCATTGCGGCTATCAGTTTATTGTACTGGTTTATTGCTCTCTGGATGGATCGTAGACCGGTGGAAGTCATCTGCAATGACAGTGACATCAACATCAATTACACCAGATCCAAGAAAAACGTGTGGAAAAATTTCTGGTTAGCCTGTGTCTGGCTAAACCTTGCCTACACTTTGATTACCCTTCTGCCTCTTATATCCGATACTATCCATCTAGGTATTTTTCTTGTTGGATCCATTGCTTATGCCCTTGTCCTTTTAATCTTAATTATCCCGTTAGGGAAAAAATTCAAAAATATTGAAAAACGTTATGCAAGTTCTTTTGATCCGGCATTTAAGACCAACGAAGATGAGGCATGGATCTTTGGACTGTTTTACTACAATCCTAAGAATAAAAGCAGCATAGTAGAAAGGAGAGCCGGCATTGGAACTTCCGTAAATATGGCAACAGGTCTTGGAAAAGGGCTTACAATCTTTTCTATTATTGCAATGCTCAGTATTCCTTTTATCAGTATTTTTATGATCATGGAAGAATTTACACCAATCCACCTTGTCATAAAAGATGACACTCTTTACTGTGAACACATTTTTGAAAACTATGCTATTGATACAGATACCATTTCCAATGTATCTTTGGTAGATGAACTGCCATCTATGGTAAAAAGTAATGGTACTGCTATGGATAATCTCTTAAAGGGAAAATTTCATAAACGAAATCAGGGAAACTATGAGTTATTCTTAAATCCGCAACATAAGTATTATATAAATTTTTCGGCTGATGAAAAAAATTATTATGTAAATGGATTTGATGATAAAGAAACCTTAGAAATTTATAGCGAACTCACAGATTGATAAAACTCCGCCAGTTTTGCAATTAACTGCAATCAACTCTGGCGGAGTTTTATTTTACCTCTTATTCTTCTGTAGAATCTTCTTCTTCAGAAGCAGAATCTTCCTGATTTTCTTCACTTTCATCCATAATCATGTCTTCCTTGCGTACTTTTGCAATACTTGCAACCGTAACGCCCTCACCGACATTGATTAATTTCACACCGGAAGTAATTCTTCCGAGAAGTGCTATATCATTGACCTTGATGCGGATAATAATACCTTCGGTATTGATAAGCATCATCTCATCATCTTCATTGACAGCCTTACATCCAACGACATTTCCTGTCTTTTCTGTAATCTTGTAACACTTGACACCCTTACCGCCACGGTTCTGCGGTGTAAATTCTTCTACCAGTGTGCACTTTCCAAGACCCTTTGCAGAAACGATCATCAGAGAATCTCCCTGAGAAGCAAGCTGCATTGCGATCACTTCATCCTGGTCTGTCAGACTCATACCGATAACACCCATGGAAGTACGTCCAGTATTTCTGACATCTGTCTCATGGAAACGGATACATTGACCAAACTTGGTAATTAAAATAATATCTTCGTTATTATCTGTCAGTTTTACTTCAATCAGACGGTCATCTTCACGCAGATTGATGGCTGCAAGACCCGTCTTACGGATATTTTCATAATCTGTGATCTTCGTCTTTTTCACAATACCATTCTTGGTAGCCATAAAAAGATACTGGCTGTCTGAGTATTCCTTTATCGGTATCATGGATGTGATCTTTTCGTCCGGCTGCAACTGCAAAAGGTTGACAATAGCAGTACCTCTTGCGGTTCTGGAACATTCCGGAATCTCATAGGCTTTCAGACGATAAACTCTACCGGTATTGGTAAAGAACATGAGATAATGATGCGATGTCGTCATCATCATTTCGACAATGTAATCTTCATCGATCGTCTCCATGCCCTTGATTCCCTTACCGCCACGATGCTGGCTCTTAAAGTTATCCACATTCATACGCTTGATATAGCCAAGTTTTGTAAATGTGATAACAGTATTTGTAACCGGAATCATATCTTCCATGGAAATATCATATTCATCAAATCCGATAGAAGTTCTACGTTCGTCACCGTACTTATCAGAGATAGCAAGGATTTCTTCCTTGATAACACCAAGCAACTTCTTTTCATCTGCAAGAATTGCCTTTAACTCCGTAATGAGTTCCATCAAAGACTTATATTCTTCTTCCAGTTCATGAATCAAATCCTTTTTAGTTTTTCCTTTCGGCCATTCATCATAAGGCTTAATACCGATGGACACTTCAAAATGTGAAGGGGTGAACGGATCAGTTCCGTCGTCATTCCTTCCCGCCTGTACCATAATATAAGTTACTTCGGAATACTTCATCGTACGGGCACGCAAAGTATCAGATAACTCCCGTGACTTTTCTACGGAAATTCCGGGTGGCAGATTAACCTGTAACCATATCGAACCTTCATCCAGCTCCGGAAGGAAGTCTTTTCCTACGACAACACTCAACACGATCCCCGCTGTCAGAATCAGTCCTGATGGAATGATGGCTTTTAAGGGAGCTTCCAGAAATCCTGTAATGGTACGAATGTATTTATCCTTTAGTCTGTCCAGCCATTTATTCTTATATATTTTATGTGGTTTACGATAGATTGCATAGGCAAGTCCCGGAATCAATAAGAGCGCAACCAACAGTGCTCCAATCATTGCATAGCTCATCGTAAATGCCATTGGAGTAAAAAGTTTGCGTTCAACACGTTCAAAGGCAAACAGCGGAAGGTATGCCGTAATAATGACAATGGTTGAGAAAAGAATAGGCCGACCCACTTCTTTGGCGCGTTGCGCCATGCTTTTTTCTTCGAGATATTGTTTGGGATTATCCTCACGTTTCTTAAGGATCGTTTCCAGCATAACGATAGCGCCGTCCACAATAATACCGAAATCAATAGCACCAAGCGACAGAAGGTTAGCCGGAATATCCGTCAGATGCATAAGAATAAAAGCGATAAGCAATGACACAGGAATCGTTATAGATACCAATAATGCACCACGCCAGTTGCCTAGAAACAGAATAAGCACAAGAACCACCAAAGCCATACCCATCAGCAAGGTATGGGATACGGTACTCAAAGTAGTATCCACCAAGTTGGTACGATCCAGAAAAGTATGTATCCTCACTCCTTCCGGCAATGTCTCATTATTTAACTCATCAACTGCCACATGAATATCTTCCAGTACTTTAGACGGATTCTCATGTTTCAGAAGGAGTACAATTCCTTCCAGACTCTCAGAGTAGTTGCGGGTACGGTCCGTATATCCCAGCACTCCCTTTCTTTCAAGATTTCCATACTTCAAAGAACCTATATCATTCAGAAAGACAGGAACTCCGGAAGTAGTACTCACTACAATATGTCCCAAATCGTCCAAATTTCCGATTAATCCAATTCCCCGTACCACATAACCCAAGTCACCACGATTCAACACGCTTCCCCCCACATTGGCATTGTTATTCTCAATGGCTTCAACAACCTGGCTGAGAGATAAATTATATTGTTCCAGTTTGGACGGATCTACTTCAACCTGGAACTGAGTAGTGATCCCACCGAAATTGGTTACATCAGCCACTCCCGACACTTCCTTGATACGGGGAATAATTTCCCAGTTCTGAAGGTCGGTTAATTCGCGTAATGAGTGCTGGTCACTTTCTATGATATAACGGTACACTTCTCCTACGGGAGATGTCAGCGGATCAAGTCCCGGAACAGCTCCATAAGGCAGTTCTACTTCATTCAATCTTTCCTGTACGCGCTGGCGGCTCCAGTAGTCCTCTGTCCCGTCCTTAAAGACAATGGTAATCATTGACAGCCCGAATGTACTCTTACTCCGCATGACGTGCATACCGGGCAGCCCATTAATAGCGCGTTCCAAAGGAATGGTTATCTGCTGTTCCACTTCCTCCGCAGCCAGTCCGGGAACTTGAGTGACCACCTGGGAAGTGACATCTGCAATATCCGGATATGCTTCTATCGAAAGCTGTTTCCATGAGTAATATCCAAAGATACACATCATCACAAACAGGCAAAGCATTACCCATCTTTTTTGTATAATTGAAAGCATTAATTCCTTCTTCATAATTTCTTACTTTAAATAATATCCTCCTTCACTGATTATCTTATCTCCGGGACGCAATCCTTCGCTGATCACCGCTATTCCGTTTTCTGTTATCTCCACTTTTATTTCCGGATACTGATGATGAAAACGCAGAAAATCATTTTTAAAATATCTGCTGCAGACAGAACTGGACATAGACAACCGAATCTCGCCTTCAATGCTTTCAGCCGAATTCAGTGAATCAAGCATTTTCGCCTGTGACTTCAGAATGTTTCGAGCCTGCTGCAAAACTAAAACTCCCTTTTCCGTAAGATTGATTTTATGATAATAACGGTCAAACAGCCTGACATCAAGTTCCTTTTCCAGTTGTTTAATCTGTGAAGAAACTGTAGACTGTGTATATCCCAGTTCTTTTGCAGCAGCCGAAAATCCGGAATATTCACATACTGC
>ERZ833515.200-NODE-200-length-58293-cov-8.913235_pt1 | contig 58293 bp, 53 predicted proteins | sample MGYA00519949_ERZ833515 | MGnify/ENA primary metagenome ERZ833515 (study PRJEB31850, sample SAMEA3708741) | human gut metagenome | biome: human gut; feature: human-associated habitat; material: faeces | place: China | collected 2014 ...
AGAAAATGATCGGACTTTCTTTCGCCGCTGCGGCGGCGAAACTCTACGAGGTTTTGGCCGCACCGCAATGTGCCGCTCAGAGTGCTGAGCGGCACATTTTCTTTCTCATATAGCCTGTTAAGGGCTTGACATTCTCCGCTTTTCGCAGTACACTGCTCCTGTCAGTGCAACTGACAATTGCAGAGGAGGCGAACGCACTTGCCGCACGAGGAGCAGAGAGAAAAGAATATCCGTCTGGTCACGGAGGTCGCGCTGGACTGTTTTCTGGCCAACGGGATCGAAAAGACCAAGGTCGCAGACATCGCGCTGCGCTCCGGGCTCACCGAGCGGTCGGTCTTTCGCTATTTTGAGACCAAGGCCGATCTGGTTCTGGCCGCGTCCCTGCTCTACTGGAAGCGCATCCTCGAGCGCATCGACCGGATGTCCCACACGGCATCCGACGGCGGCACGACCGGCCTGCAGGACGCGGAAAACGTCCTCTTCTGCTATTCTCAGCTCTACCGCCTCGACCCGAACGGCATGCGCTTCACGCTCGACGCGGAGCTGACGCTGCACACCGCGGGCAGGTTCCACGAGATCAAAAACCAGCCGCCCGAACCGTTTGAGACCTCCGGCGGCCCGATGGCCAAGGCAATCCGCAAGGGGCTCGCCGACGGCTCGATCAGCCCGGATGTCGACGTGCGGGAGATCTACTACAACTCCTACGACGCGATCCTCGGCATCATGCAGCGCCTGTCCATCGGCGGCTCGCCGAGCGCGAGCGCGCTCGATTACGACAGCCGGATGCGCCACCTGAGCCGGATGTTCGTGCGCGCGCTCAGCGGCAAATAACCACATACACAGCAGATCCCGAGCCATCGGGATTTGTGTATACCCGCTTGTGTCAGTATGGCTGACACAAGCGGAGAAGGAAGATAGAAATCCAAAGAAAGAAGGGCCGCAATGAAGGAACTGAAGCATTTGATGTATTTTGAGCGCCTGCTGGACGATGCGCACAACGAGCTCGTCCGTCAGGCCGAAGCGGAAGGGGATCTGGCGATCGGCTATACCTGCTTTCACGCGCCGGAGGTGCTGCTGAATCTGGGCAGCTGCTTCTCGGTGCGTCTGCGCGCGCCGCACACCACGTCCATGGAGCTGGCTACCTACTACATGGCCAACAACAGCTGCGAGTTTTCCCGCGCCATCCTCGAGCGCGCGCTCGAGGGCAACTACAGCTTCCTGCACGCCATGGCGGGCGTCGACGTGTGCGAGGCCAACAACCGCGCCATCGAGAACATGGAGATCATGCACGCGCAGGGTGCAGATAAGGACAAATTCTTCTACTGCAATCTCGACATCCCGTATTCTGATGACGAAGACTGCGTCGAGCACATCTGCGAGCAGGTCTCGCGCAAGATCCTCAAGCCCATGCGCGAAAACTACGGCGTCGACACCTCGGACGCCGCCATCCGCGCCGCGGTCAGCGAGCACAACGAGGTCTGCCGCATCCTCACCGAGATCGGCGAGACGCGCAAGCTCGACAACCCACCCATCACGGGCTATGAATACGCCGTGCTGGTGCTCGTGAGCTACGTCTGCCCGAAGCGGCTGATCCTGCCGCTGCTGCGCGAGACGCTCGCCGAGGTAAAGACGCGCGAGGTCGATGCGCAGAAAAACTACCGTGTGCGCGTCGCCGTCGTCGGCTCCGAGATCGATGACCCGGATCTGATCCGGCTCATCGAGAGCTGCGGCGCGCTGGTCGTCGCCGACCGCTACTGCTACGGCAGCTTCCCCGGCCGTCAGGAGATCGTGCTCACGGACGGCGAGGATGCGCTCATGCAGGTGTGCCGCTGGTATCTGCAGCACACCGAGTGCCCGCGCCAGAGCGCGCTGCACCGCGTCCAGTACCGCAACGACCACGTCGCCCAGCTCGTGCACGACTTCAAGGCCGACGGCGCGATCTACGAGCAGATGAAGTTCTGCACCTACTGGTCGTATGAGCGTGTGATCGCCAATCAGGTCATGCCGCGTGATTACGGCATCCACATCCTCTCCATCGACCGCCCCTACATCGCGGGGCAGAGCGGTCAGCTGCGCACGCGCGTGCAGGCCTTTGTGGAGAGTCTGGAAATGAAGCAGCTGCGTGCAGCGCAAAAGGAGGACAACTGACATGGCCTATAACCCCAAAACCGGCAAGGGCCTCGGCCGCTTCTATTCCGCCGAGCACCGCGCCTTCCGCGCCCGCGAATGGCGCGGCTTCCGGGACACGTTTTATGATTTCTTCCGCTGGCTCTATCTCTACGGCTTCATGGCCGCAAAGCTCGGCTGCCACCCGGTCCTGATGGTCAAGGCCATGCTGCGCTACCGCTGGATGGTGTCCTATCTCACCGCGTCGCACATGGTCGACCGCCACACCATGGGTCTGCGCGGCAAGGAGCTGCGCTATGCACACAACCAGTTTTTCTCCGTGCTGCACAACTCCGTCCTCGGCGTGCGCGACATCATCGTGCGCGACAAGAACCTGCGCCCCAACAGCAAGCGCGCGGCAAAGCTGCGCGAGAACACCGTCATGTTCGACGAGATGACCCCGCACCTGATCATGATGGGCTTCCCCACCGTGAAGTGGATCGACATCGCCATGTTCGCCGTCGGTCTGCCGTCGGAGGTCGACCAGAACGCCAGTATGTTCTACATCGACGCCATGGAGCACCTCGGTCTGCCGGCGGACGTCTGCCCCGAGCCCGCCGCCGAGTGCGGCGTCGCCGTGGTGGACGACTATCCGCGCGTCGGCAAGTGCTACTTCACCGGCACGATGCCGTGCGACGGTGCGATCTCGCAGACGAACATCCTCACGCGGCACTTCAAGGATCTGCCCTCGTTCCAGATCACGCCGCCGCAGCGTGTCAACGAGCCGGAGGTGCAGACCTACGCGGTCAAGAATCTCAAGAAGGGCATCGAATTTCTCGAGCAACAGTTCGGCGTCAAGTGGGACTGGGACGCTTTCTGGAAAAACGCCGAGATGTACAACGACACCTCGCGCTGCATGGTCGAAAAGTGGGACGTCAACTGCACCGAGCACCCGCAGGTCTGCGGCGCGGCGCTGGCGCTGCAGCGCGAATACGAGTTCCAGGCGGCAGCGTGCATGGACAAGTTCATGCACAAGACGGACCTGCGCGTCACGAAGATGATGCTCAAGGGCTACGAGCAGGACAAGGCGGCCAACGCGCCCCAGCCGAAATACCGCTGCCTCGTCTGGGCATGCCCCGCGCACTACTATACCAACTTCACCTACTGGACGCAGCACTGCTGGGGCGTCACCTGCGTCAACGACATGGAGGCCATGCTCAGCTACCTGCCCATCACCATCGGCGATAAGGAGCAGGCGCTGGCCGATCTCGCGCGCTGCTACGAGAAGATGATGATGCGCTCGCACACCAACGGCGGCTATGTCAACCTGCTCGACGAGTGCTGGAAGATGTGCGAGAAATTCCGCACGAACATCGTCATCATGTACGACCACGTGTCGTGCAAGAACGTCGGCGGTCTGCACGGTCTGTTCGAGGATCAGGCGCGCGAGCGCGGCATCCATCTCATCTGGATCCCGCACGACGTTATGGACCCGCGCACGGTCTCGCGCCGCGAGATGCGCGAGGCGTTCAGCCAGTACATGGTCACGGTGCTCAACGAGAAGCCGCTTGACCCCACTCTGTTGGATTACGAAGACGCACTCAGCTGGTAAGGAGGAACAAACATGGCTTGGTATTGGATCGTGCTCATCGTGCTCGCCGCGCTCTTTGGTCTGCTGTTTCTGGCATACATGACCAACGCGGACATGAAGCTCATCGAAAAGATCTACAACGCGCTCATCGCATACCACGACGCCAAGGACGTCGAGGAGCAAATCTGACGCGCACAGCGGGGGACACGCCCCCGGGAATACAACGAGCCGGGGCGGTCTATGACCGCCCCGGTGTGTCTTTTGTCAGAGAACGCCCGGATTTTCCGGCAAAGACCTTTGAGTCTGCTGCGCGCATCGTTTCCGTCCAGAACCAAAGGCAAGATCCCCTCTGCTTTGCATCACAGAGGGGATCTTTTGAAAAATGAAAGAAGGGAGAGAAGAAGTTAATCTATATCATACTTGCTGATATCGACGTCCTGAAAGCTCACGAGCGTATAGGATTCCGGCTTCGGCACGGGATACGTACAGTCGAAGCCCATCTTTGCCGCAAGGTTGTCCTTGACGACAGGGTTCAGCTCATGTCCGAACGCCCCGGGAATGATGATGATATCCTTGGCCGGGTCGCAGCGCGTGACCATCGCGCGCTCGATCTGTTCGGGGTCATATATATCGATATCACTGTTGACGGCGGTGACCATTTGCAGATCGGGGAACGCCGCGAACGCTGCAAGGATCGCGTTTTTCGCCATACCGTTGTTGGGCGGGTCGATCTGGAGAATGACATGATAATGACTGCCGCCGGGTGTCATGTACACCTTTTTCAGACCTGACACCTGCTTGTTGATCGTCTGGAACAGATTCGACTCTACACTCAGCCCCTGACCGATCCAGACCTCGCGGCCGGGATGCAGCATATGGATCACGGGGTCGGCCTGCATGGTGATCGCCTTGACATGCACGACCCAGCGATCATCGCGGGTGGCATAGTAGCCGCTGACCTCGCCGAACGGGCCTTCCGGTTCGCGTACATACGGGAGGATCTCGGCCTCCATGATCATCTGTGCGTCCGCAAGCCCCTCGACGGAAACCGTCTTACTGCGGCACAGCCGTGCCGGCTCGCCCAGCAGATAGGACGCGACCGCAAGCTCGTCCACATCGATGGGGGCGGCAGAGCTCGGCGTGGTCGCCGCGACGAAATACGCCGGATGCAGGCCGTTGTTGATGGTGATCTGCAGCGGCTCGCCCTTCGCCTCTGCACGCTCATAATAATTTCTCAGATGCCGCCCCATGTCCATCAGCAGGCCAAGGCGGTCCTTGCCTGTGACCATCAGACGGTGGATCGACGTGTTTCGGACACCGGTGTCCGGGTCCTTGGCGACGATGATGCAGTTGGAAAAATAGGGGCCGCCGTCTTTGAGCGCATGCGTCGGCACCGGGATGCGCCCGAGATCGACCTCCGGCATCGTGACCTGCTGCGCAGGCGCATCGTCAACGACGACGGGCGCCACGGGGTTTTGGTGCAGAGAGCCGACAGCCGCGGCAAAGAGCGCCGGAAGCGCATCCACGCTGTGGTCAAAAATCGCGGCAACGTTCTCACGGTTCCACCACATGCCGGTGGATACCGGATAATCATAGCCCTTCACGTGCTCGAACACGACCGCCTTGCCGCCGTCGAGCCTCGCAGCTACGCCGGACAGCTCATGCACCGCATCCACCTCGGTGTGCACATGCGCGAGCCTGCCGGCCGCGTCCATTTTTTTGAGGCAATCTTTCAGATCCATTCTTAGTTGTCCTCCTTTGAAAGACGGTCGCCGCGCCAGCTCTGAAATCCGGGCAGCACAATGCCAAACTGCATAAGCGCCTTGCCGAGCGCGTGGTTGATCATGTCGTCCACGCTTTTGCTGCCGTTATAAAAGGTCAGCATTGGCGGAATGATGACGCACCCGGCCTCCGCCGCAAGGCTCATATTGCGCAGATGGATCCGGCTGAGCGGCATTTCGCGCGGCATCAGGACCACCTTGCGGCACTCCTTGATGCATACATCCGCCGCGCGTATCAGCAGCGAGTCGGAATAACCGTTTGCGATGGCAGAGAGTGTTTTCATGCTGCACGGCGCGACGATCATGCCGTCGGTATAAAACGATCCGCTGGATATCGCCGCCGCCAGATCCTCCGGCGGATAGCAGACATCGGCCAGTGCCTCCGCCGCCGCGCGGTCCATGCCAAGCTCAAGCCGGAGGTTCGTGTCTGCATTGCGGCTCATAACGAGGTGGGTCTCCACATCCGGGATCTCCCGCAGCAGCTTCAGAAGCCTGACACCGATCTGCACGCCGTCTGCGGCGCTGATGCCAACGATGATCTTCTTCATGTCAGAACGAAAGCTCCATCTTTTCCGGCCGGAACAGCCGCTCGTCCATGCACCTGAGCTCGGGGGAGATCTCAGGCGCGAAGCCCATCTGGTCAAGGATGTCCTTCTGGAGGTCAACGCCGGGTGCGATCTCGGTGAGGATCATCCTGCGGTCGACCAGACGGAACACCGCGCGCTCGGTTATGAACAGGACCTCCTGATGGGTATCCTGCGCAAACTGCGAGGAGAAGGTGATATGGTCGCACTTGGGGATAAACTTGCCGGGTCTCCCATCGTGGCGGATAACCAGCTTGCCGTCCTCGACGCCAATGTCGCACTTACCGGAGTTGAAGGCAAAGGCAAAGCAGATCTTCGGGGTGTTCTGCGAGATGTTGACAAAGCCGCCGGGGCCGACGCAGCGGCCGGAGAACTTGGAAACATTGACGTTGCCGGTCGCGTCCACTTCTGCGCAGCCGAGCACAGTCATGTCAAGACCGCCGCCATCGTAGAGACTGAATGTATCCGCAGAGCGGGAAATGGAGTCCGGATTCACGGCCGCGCCGAACAGCGGGCCGTCCAGCGGTACACCACCGAAAACGCCCGTCTCAAGTGAGAGCGTGACATCCCGGCTGAGACCCTCCTCGTTTGCGACATTTGCAACACTGGCGGGAATGCCGATGCCGAGATTCACAAGCGCCCCCTGTTTGAGCTCCATGGCAGCTCTTCTGGCAATAATCTTCTTATAGCCAAAGGGCAGCGGCGCAACATCGCCCGCGAGTCCGCGGATATCACCAACCATCTCGGGGTGATACGCAAGCGCAACATTGCTCTCGCCCTCAGCCTTCACGATATAGTCCACACAGGACTTGTGGATCAGTACGTGCCGCGGGTCCAGCGCGCCCGCCTCGCAGATGGAGTTGACCTCCACGATGACGATACCGCCATTGTTGTGCACCGCCAGCGCCAGCTCCAGCAAATCGCCGTGAACCGGCTCGTTCTGGAGGGAGATGTTGCCCTCGGTGTCCGCATAGCTCGCGTGAAGGATGCAGGCATCAATGTGGAATGCTTTGTAGAAAAGATAGTCCTTCCCGGAAACGTGGATGAGCTCCACCATCTCTCTGCCGTCGGCCTTTGCAAGCTCGTTCATCTTGCAGCCGTCCTGACGGGGATCGGCATAGGTGTTGAGACCGACGTGGGTAATGATGCCGGGGCGCTTGCTGCCGATGGCGTTCAGAAGCTGGCCGTACACGCCGAGCGGCATGGAGAAAGCGGCAATTTTGTTTTCACTGCACGCCCTGCCGATCGCCGGGGACATGCGCAGATGGGAGGCGATCAGCGTCTTGATGATGCCCTCGTCCCTGATTTTGGACAGTCCGCAGCCATCCTCAACGAAATCGCCGGGCGCAACGCCGGAAACGATCGTCAGGTCGCGCGGGGTGTTTTGCTCTTTGAACTTTCGGCTCATTGCCTCCATCACACAGTCCGGAGACGCAAAAGCACCGAAGCCGCTGACGCCAAGCGTCATTCCGTCCCGAATCAGGTCGGCAGCTTCAGCAGCTGTAATTATCTTTGCCATTTTCAACCTCCTGCTGTTAGCAAATCAGGCGCAGGCTGCTTTCAGCGGCAGCCTGCGCCCATGGGATACTGTTTTATACGATGTCGATCTCGGAAAGCTTGAGCAGCGTATCATAGCGCGCCTTCGCGTCGCTGATAATGCGCTCAGTAAGCTCGTCCGTAAGGCGATCGAAGCGGTGCTGGCTGTGCAGATACTCAGGGATCGCGTCAAAATCCGTGGGCTTGCGGTTGATGGTGATCTTGCCGCCTTCACGCTCCCAGAGCAGCCACATGCCGCTCTTAATGGCCTTTTTCGCGATCTGAATGGTCTGATCGGTCGGGAATTTCCAGCCGGAGGGGCAGGGGCTCATGACGTGGATGAAGCACGGGCCGTCCTTCGTCGCGGCCTTTGCGACCTTGCGCTTGAAGTCCTTGATGTCGCCGACAGATGCGGTGGCCTGATATACCAGAGGCGTGTGCAGAAGCATAAAGTCGATATTCTTGCTGACTTCCTTCTTGCCGGTCGGCGTAGTTTTGGTGGTTGCACCGAGCGTGGTCGCACTGGAACGCTGTCCGCCGGTGTTCATATATGCCTCGTTGTTGCAGCAGATATAAATTGCCTTGTGACCGCGCTCGATCGCGCCGGACAGCGCCTGGAAGCCGATATCAAACGTGCCGCCATCGCCGGCGTAACCCATGATGTTGACATCGTTCTTGCCCTGGATCTTCAGCGCCTCGGACACGCCGGAGGCAAAAGCGGGCAGGCTCATCAGAACGGTCTGTATGCAGGGGATGCCCCAGCCGGTCTCGTCACCGTTGCCGGTGATGATCGCCGAGCAGCTCGGCGGCGTCATGGTGATGGTCTTGGGGCCGAGCACCTCCAGAGCGGATCTCGCGATGAGCTCCATCGCGCAGCCCTGGCAGGTAGTCATTCCTTTGCTTACGAGATCAAGTTCAGGCATTGTACACTACCTCCTCTTCCTTGAGATCGATCCAGATCGGCGCCTCGCAGGGCTCCTGCTTTGCGCCCAGCTCCTCTGCCTTGTCGATGACGTTCTCGACTGTCTGCTCCCAGATGTCGCGTCCGCCGAGGCCGGCGACGAAGCTGTATGCGTTTGCCTTGATGCCGCCGTAATTCATGGCAGCGAGCACTTCCTCATAGAGCGGGCCAAAGCTGCCCATTGCGGAAACGCGGTCGATGACGGCGATGTTCTTTGCGCCCTTGAGTGCCTCGGCAACTTCTTTCGCCGGGAAGGGACGGAAGGCGACCACGCGGCAGATGCCGACCTTGCGGCCTGCTGCGCGCATTTCCTTGACGACGTGCTTCACGGTGCCGGACATGGAGCCCATGCACAGGACGACGGTGTCTGCGTCCTCAACGTGGTCGCACATGATGCGGCCGTACTTTCTGCCGAACAGCTCGCCGAATTCCTCGAAGCGCTCATCCATCACGCCTGCGGCGGCGCGCATGCCGAGATCCTGAGAGCGCTTGATCTCCGTGAAGATTGCGGGAGAGGTCAGGTTGTTCATGGCATAGGGCAGATCGGTATCCAGATGTGCGTTCACGGGCTTGAATTCCTGAACGAAGCGCTCTGCCTCCTCCTCGGTCGGGACATTGACAGGCTCGGTCAGGTGCGAGCAGAAGAAGCCGTCGATGTCGACCATGGTCGGGATGAGCACGCGCTCGTCCTCGCTGACGCGGTAGGCGATCATCGTGAAGTCAAGCGCCTCCTGGGGGTCTTTTGCGAAGATCTGGATCCAGCCCTGATCGCGCTGCGTCATGATATCGGAGTGGTCGCACCAAAGTGCCATGGGGCCGGGGATGGCGCGGCTGACGACCGCCATGACCGCGGGCAGTCTGGACGCGGAGCAGGTGCCGGTCAGCTCGTGCATGAGTGCCAGACCGTGGGATGCGCTGGCGGTGAAGGTGCGCACGCCGGTGGAGGCGGCACCGACCACGGCGCTGATTGCGGAGTGCTCAGACTCGGCAGTGATATAAGTTGCTGCATACTCCTTCTTGTCGATCAGAGACGCAATGGTCTCGACGATCGGCGTCTGCGGCGTGATCGGATACGCGGCGACGAGCTGAACCTTGGAGCGCATAACGCCGTGGGCAATAGCGGCGTTGCCGTCAAGAGCCTTGATAACACCCATAATTATTTGCCCTCCTTTACACAGTCGGCTTCCAGCACAAAATCGATGGCCTTTTTCGGGCACTCGGCGGTGCAGATGCCGCAGCCCTTGCAGTATGTATAATCGATGACCATCTTGTTGTCGATTTTTTCAATAACACCGCACGGGCAGTATTCCGCGCAGATGCCGCACTTAACGCAGTCATCGTGGCGGATGACCGGACGATGATAGCGCCATGTGCCGGTGGGCACATCGGAGATTTTCACGGACATGGGGCCGATCAGCCGAGGCATGCCCTCAAGCATTTTCATACGCTGCTGCACAAGCTTTTGCATTATTTTCACCCGCCTTTCCCGGAATTTTGATCTTGATCGCCTGCAGAAGGCTTTCAATAGAGACGCAGCCCGTCGCCTTTACCAGCGCGCCGAGCATTGCCACATTGGGCGGAACCTCGCCGAGGATCTCATGTGTCAGCTTGTCCGCGTCGATGCTGCAGACCTTGGCAAAAACGTCCTCGTACACTGGCACGGGAGAGTTGACGACGAGGATGCATCCGGGACGGATGCCTTCCGTGATATCAATGCCGACATCTTCGAGGCTGGTGTCAAAGCAGATGACGCAGTTCGGGCGATAGACATAGCTCTTCACCTCGATCGGTTCATCAGAGATGCGGCCGTAGGTATAAATCGGAGCGCCCTTGCGCTCCTGCCCATACGAGGGGATCGCCTGAGCAAACTTGCCTTCAATAATGGCGGCGTTGGTCAGGATCTTGGCCGCAGTGACTGCACCCTGACCGCCTCGGGAATAGAATCTGAATTCCCACATAATCGTAGTTCCTCCTTTAATCGTGGATGCCTTTTGTCTTATTCTGAATATCTTGCAAGATAGGCGGTCGTTTTGTATTGGTGTACGAGAAGCTCAAAATGCACACCTCTGACGCCATCTATCGTATATATATTTTCTTCCAGATATTTTGACACCTTGTCAACGCTGTCGATGTATGCATGCACATGCAGCCCGGTAGAGCCGGTGTGCTGGGAGACAATTGCAATCTCGTTGAGCTTCATGAGCTCCTTGGCAACATCGTTGATCTTCATCGGCTCCGCTTCGATGTCCATATAGACACTCGCAAACTTCTCGTAAGCCTTTGCGTCGATGATTGCCGTGAAGCCGCGGATAATGCCGCTGTCCTGCATGTTTTTGATGCGTTCGCGCACGGCTGAACGCGACAGATTCACCTGATCTGCCAGATCTGAGAACGTGATCCTTCCGTCCTTCTGGAGGATGTCCAGGATTCTGTAATCCGCTTCGTCAAGTATCGCCATATCTGTTTGTCCCTTCACTTTTTATTTCTTCCGCCGGGCGGTTGGACGCCCGGCGGAAGGATCGGTTAGAGAATGCTGTCAGCCGAGCGCGCCGGTAGCGGCGATCACTGCAGTCCAGAGCGAGGAAACAAGAATGTAGCCAATGGTGATGAGAATGCCGGAGCTCATCATGTCCTTGATCTTCCAGTAACCGCCGGAGTAGGTGGTAAAGCAGGTCGGATCGATCGGGACGAGCAGCAGCATGCTGGTGGACATGCAGACGGGCAGGCAGACAACGATCGGATTGAGGCCGAGGGTGACAGCCAGCGCGCCGACAACGGGCAGGCAAAGACCGGCCAGAGAGACGCCCTGAGGCATCGGATAATGGCCAACGGCCATCATGACATTGATCACAAGGAGCAGCACGACAAGACCCATACCAGCGACCTTGGACAGGAAGAGGTTCGAGAGGATGCCGCTGAGCCAGGCACCGGTGCCGAGGTTTGCAACAACGGTTGCAAGCGCAGTGGCAGCGCCGCAGATCAGGAACGCAGACCAGTCGATCTTGGTGCTGGCCTCTTTCCAGTTGACCAGATTCATGCCGGGCAGGGACATGATAAAGATGCCGCCCCATGCAGTCATGTACATATCAATACCGGTCTGCTTGGGGATGAACCACAGTACGACCATGATTGCAAAAACGATCGTAAACTTCAGCTCGTCGCCCTTGAGCGGTCCCACATTCTTGCGGTCCTCTTTCAGAGAGTCAAGCCCTTTCACGATATCGATTTCGGGCTTGCACAGCCAGCAGAGAATGAGCCACGCAAGCACAATGCTGACCAATGCCACCGGCACACCGACGAGAGACCACTGACCAAAGCTGATCTCAACGTCGCAGATGTTCTTGAGCAGGGACATGGTCACGGCGTTCATGCCGCTGCCTGCGGGTGTGCCGATGCCGCCGATGGCAGCGCCGACCGGAATACCAAGCATGATGGCTTTGCCGAATTTGGATTTGCCCGGCTCACAGCCGTTTTGCTCAAGAATCGGTGCGCACAGGCCGAAGAACACCAGCGCGGTGGGAATGTCCGCAAGGAACATGGAGACGACGCAGGTGCCCATCATGACTGCCAGCAGCACCGCCTTGGCTTTATTCCCGAACATCGGCAAAACGTAAAGTGAAATTCTGCGGCCCAGGCCAACCTTGGTAAAGATCTGGCCGATGACCATCGCCGCAAGCAGAAAGAACGGGCCGGTAGAAGCGAAGTTTGCGAGGATGTTGGCCTCTTTTTCAAAGCCGACCCATGCGCCGAAAAACAGCACAAACACCGCTGTAACAGCCATGGGGACTGCCTCTGTCAGCCACAGCAGAACTGCAACGAACAGAACCAGGAAGCCGTCCCAGCCGGCCTGATCCAGTCCGCTGGGAACGAAGTTGCGCAGAATGAAGAAGCCGCCGAAGATCAGGATGAGGCATAGCCATTTTTTGACCTTATCGTTTTTCATTCCATAAATCTCTCCTTTTTCTTTTTTATTTGGTTTTCGCCTGGGCTATTTCTCCTTGTGTTAAAAGCATATCATAGTGCCGATTGGCATTGTGGGGCATTTCCGCCGTTTTCGTTGCCAAAACGGCGGTTGTGCAGCTTTCTGCTTTTTACACAATATAAGAAAAATTTTTTGTGCCATTTGCACAGTAAAAAACGCGCGATCCGACCAAATGTGAAAAAGAAAAGGAGCGAAACAGGCTTTCTGTCTTTCGGCGCATCCCGTTTCGCTCTATTATCGTTGCTTTTCCGCCGTTTTGTCAATCAAAAGACGCCAATATGCGCACAAGCATTTCGTCACTTGCCCGCACGATCTCTGCGATGTCCTGCTTTGACACGCCGTCAAAATGAATCCCGCTCACCACACATACGGTCGTGTTCAGCCTTTGCGCCAGCGCCTGCGCAAATTTGTCGCCAATGACATCGTCGCGATGTGCCGGCAGAAGAATTTTCTCGATCCGGGGCTCACCGCTGCACATCCGGCACAGCGAAACACTGCCGATATGTGCGGCGTCCCCGCCTGTCACGGTGACAAGCAGGTCTTTCCCTTGCCACGTAAGCCGGGCCTCGATTGTCCTCCCGAGCACGTCCCTCTTTATTATATTGTTCATAAGATCTCCTCTCACGATCGCATACGCACAGAACCCTATGCAGGATCAACGGCCGGCTTTTTCAAATCCATGCATTCATTTTTATTTAATATGACCTGTCCGTGCGCAGCCGGCTGTTCATAAATTCAGGTTTTGACAGATTGTATCATGTGCGTATCGGGTATTCAAGTGATCAACAGATAAAATAATGCTCCGCACCGCGCATCCGATCGGAAAACCATATTTTGAGGATTTGTCATCTCCTGCACTTGCACCCTTTGCTTGACATTGCTGCGGCTGTTTGCTAAACTGCTAAAGCGACTCGCTCGCAAAAACAGCAAAAGGAAAGAGAAGAAGAAAGAAATGAAACTCGTCAAAGCCTACAACAGCGTCAGCCTCGTGCTGCGCATCGTCATCGGCATGGTCATCGGCACGGCGCTCGCCCTGCTGATCCCCAACGCCGCCGAGACCGCTCCCGGCATCGGCATCCTCGGCAAACTGTTCGTCGGCGCGCTCAAGGCGATCGCCCCGCTGCTCGTGTTCGTGCTCATCATCAGCGCGCTCGCCCAGTCCAAGGAGAAGATGGGCAAGCAGTTCGGCACCGTTATCGCGCTCTACCTCGTGTCCACGTTTCTCGCGGCCGTCATCGCTGTGGCTGCAAGCTACCTCTTCCCCGTGACCATCACGCTGACCGAGGCCGTCTCCGACAGCGCGCCCGAGAGCTTCGCGGAGATCTTCACGAACCTGCTGACCAATATCGTCTCCAACCCCATCGGCTCGATCGTCAGTGGCAACTTCCTCGGCATCCTGTTCTGGGCCATCGTGCTCGGCTTCGCGTTCAAGGGCGCTGCGGATTCGACCAAGCGCTTCCTCGCCGACGCCTCCGAGGCCGTCACGAAGGCAGTGCGCTTCGTCATCAATCTCGCCCCCTTCGGCATCCTCGGCCTCGTGTTCACGGCCGTGTCCACGAGCGGTCTGGCCATCTTCACCGAGTACGGCAAGCTGCTGCTCCTGCTCGTGGGCTGCATGCTGTTCTCGGCGCTCGTCGTCAATCCGGTCATGGCCTTCATCGCCATGCGCAAGAACCCCTATCCGCTGGTGTTCAAATGCCTCAAGGAGAGCGGCGTGACCGCTTTCTTCACGCGCTCGTCCGCCGCGAATATCCCCGTGAACATGTCCCTGTGTGAGAGCCTCGGTCTGGATAAGGAGTTCTACTCCGTGTCCATCCCGCTCGGCGCGACCATCAACATGGCCGGCGCCGCCGTCACGATCACGATCATGGCGCTCGCCGCGGTGCACACGCTCGGCATCACCGTGCAGCTGCCCGTCGCGATCATCCTGTCGGTCATGGCGGCGCTCGGCGCATGCGGCGCGTCTGGCGTTGCGGGCGGCTCGCTGCTGCTCATCCCCATGGCCTGCTCCCTGTTCGGCATCTCCAACGATGTTGCCATGCAGGTTGTCGGCGTCGGTTTCATCATCGGCGTCATTCAGGACTCGCTCGAAACTGCCATCAACTCCTCGTCCGACGCGCTGTTCACCGCCGTCGCGGAGTTCAAGCAGTGGCGCAAAAACGGCAAGGAGATCAAGTTCTGAGCCGCCAGACCCATATGTCCCAAAGCCCGACCGGGAAACCGGCCGGGCTTTTTTGAGACTGTCAAAAAGTAATGCTTTTTGACAAAGCGGCTGCAGTCTGCTGCGCGTACAAGGCGGCGGAAAATGGCGCGTATGCACCCTTGCGCGGCACGGCCTGCATAGATTACCGGAATTTGCAGAAAATAGGGTTGCCGAAACACAAAACAGAGCAAAGGAGTTTTCAGAATATGAAGGCAACCGGAATCGTGCGCCGGATCGACGACCTCGGCCGCGTGGTCATCCCCAAGGAGATCCGCCGCACCATGCGCATCCGCGAGGGCGACCCGCTGGAGATCTACACCGACACCGACGGGCAGGTCATTTTTAAAAAGTATTCCCCGATGGGCGAGCTGTCCGAGTTCGCCGTGCAGATCTGCGATGCGCTGCACAAGACCACCGGCGAGATCGCAGCCGTGTGCGACCGCGACACCGTCATCGCCGTGGCCGGCGGCGGCAAGCGGGAGCTGCTCGAGCGGCGCGTCAGCCGCGAGCTTGAGGAGCTCATGACCGCGCGCGGCCAATATGCGGCCGATACCTGCACGCTGCCGGTCACCGAGACCGACGAGCGCTACGCCGTGGCCGTGGCCGCGCCCATCCTCTCCGAGGGCGACGTGCTCGGCTGCGTGCTGTTTGCCGCCGCGCGCGGCGGCACCCCCGCCGGAGAAACCGAGCGTAAGCTCGCGCAGGCGGTCGCCGGCTTTCTCGGCAAGCAGATGGAGAGCTGAAAATCACCGAAAGCAGCAAAAAGACCTCCGGGTGTACCCGGAGGTCTTTCGCTATGCGTGCAGCCATTGCGCGCCCTGTACGCCGCAGGTGCGCCCTGATCCGAAGACGGGATGAACGTGCCGATCGCGGAGAACAATGGTAGATAACGCGGTAAATAGAGATCAGATAAAAGAGAAAAGAATTGATAAAAAGAGATGGGTCAGATCGCAAATGGACAAAAAACAATGCGTACGCAGCCATCCCAACTGCACTATGGTAGTTGCAGTTTAGCCCAGCTGGGATGAAAAGTCAAGAAAAATCGCCTGAAATCTGTAAAATCAGGGATTGACAGGAAATTCACGCGCATGGCAAAACTCTGGCAAAGGAAAACCGTTGAACTTCGCGGCGTTCTGATGTAAAATAAAAAGGTACGCAATCAAACGATACCGCAGCAAGAGGGAGGTACGGCGTATGACCGTATTGGTGACCGGCGGCATGGGCTACATCGGCAGCCACACGTGCGTGGAGCTGCTCGAGCAGGGCATGGATGTCGTCGTGGTGGACAATCTCGTCAACAGCAGCGCGGAGGCGGGCAGACGGGTCGAGCAGATCACGGGCAAGCCCCTGAAGTTCTATCAGATGGACGTGCGCGACCGCGCCGGACTCGACCGCATTTTTACCGAGCAGAAGATCGACTGCGTCATCCATTTTGCCGGCCTCAAGGCCGTGGGCGAGTCGGTACATATGCCGCTGGAATATTACGACAACAACCTTGGCTCGACCGTCACGCTCTGCGAGGCAATGCGCGACCACGGGGTCAAGCAGATCATCTTCTCGTCGTCGGCGACGGTGTACTCCGGCGACAACGATATGCCGCTCTACGAGACGTCCCGCACCGGCAGCTGCACGAATCCCTACGGCTGGACGAAGTACGTCTGCGAGCAGATCCTGCGCGACTGTGTGGTGGCCGACCCGAGCTGGTCGGTCGTGCTGCTGCGCTACTTCAACCCCATCGGTGCGCACCCGAGCGGCCTCATCGGCGAGGATCCGCGCGGCGTGCCGAACAACCTCATGCCCTACATCTCGCAGACGGCCATCGGTCGGCTGGAGTGCCTGAACGTGTTCGGCGACGACTACGACACGCCCGACGGCACCGGCGTGCGCGATTATATCCACGTCATGGATCTTGCGCGCGGCCATGTCTCGGCCATCGCCTACATGGCGGCGCACACAGGCGAGAGCATTTTTAACCTCGGCACCGGCCGGGGCTACAGCGTGCTCGAAATGGTGCACGCCTTTGAAGCGGCCAACCACGTGCACGTGCCCTACCGCATCGCGCCGCGCCGCGCGGGCGACCTGCCGACGGTGTACGCCTGCCCGGACAAGAGCGCGCGCATCCTCGGCTGGCGCGCGGACTACTCGCTCGAGGATATGTGCCGCGATAGCTGGCGCTGGCAGACCCAGAACCCAAACGGCTACGAAACTGCCTGACGGCAACGCTTTGCGGCTCGCTCCGGCGATCCGCAAAAGCCTTGCGCCGCCTGCGGGCGGCGCATTTTTGCGGCCTGAAGCCGGGCCGGTCGTGTGTGTTTTGCACAAGCAAAATGAAAATATGTGTTGACATAAGACACAAGATATTGTACGATATACCCGCTCTCAATACAAAATAAAGCGGTTTTCCGCACAAGATATTGTGTTTTCGATTACGAGGGGGAGGAATAGAAAGATGAAGATCATCAAGCGAAACGGTGCAGAGGCGACCTTTGATATCTCCAAGATCATCATGGCCGTCACGAAGGCCAATGCCGCCGTCGAGGAGGGCGCGCGCATGACGCCGCGCCAGATCCAGCGCATCGCCGAGAGCGTGGAGCTCGCCTGTCAGGAGCTCGGCCGCAGCGCCGCCGTGGAAGAGATTCAGGACATGGTCGAAAAGCAGATCATGGCGCACGGCGCGTTCGAGGTCGCCAAGGCCTACATCACCTACCGCTACACCCGCAGTCTGGTGCGCCGCGCCAACACGACCGACGACCGCATCCTGAGCCTGATCGAGTGCAACAACGAGGAGGCCAAGCAGGAAAACTCCAACAAGAACCCGATCGTCAACAGCACGCAGCGTGACTACATGGCCGGCGAGGTCAGCCGCGACATCACCAACCGCATCCTGCTGCCCAAGGACATCGTCGAGGCGCACGAGGAGGGCATCATCCACTTCCACGACGCCGACTATTACGCGCAGCATATGCACAACTGCGACCTTGTGAATCTGGAGGATATGCTCGAAAACGGCACCGTCATCACCGGCACGCTCATCGAGCGGCCGCACAGCTTCTCGACCGCGTGCAACATCGCGACCCAGATCATCGCGCAGGTCGCCTCCAACCAGTACGGCGGGCAGTCGATCTCGCTGACGCATCTGGCGCCGTTCGTGCAGGTCAGCCGTGAGCGCATCCGCCGCGAGGTCGCGGCCGAGATGCAGGCCATCGACGCGCATCCGGGCGAGGAAAAGCTGGCCGAGCTCGTCGAAAACCGCGTCCGCGAGGAGATCCGCCGCGGCGTGCAGACGATCCAGTATCAGGTCGTCACGCTGCTGACCACGAACGGTCAGGCGCCGTTCGTGACGGTGTTCATGTACCTCGGCGAGGCGAAAAATGAGCAGGAGCGCCATGACCTCGCCATGATCATCGAGGAGACGCTGCGCCAGCGTTATCAGGGCGTGAAAAACGAGAAGGGCGTCTGGGTCACGCCGGCGTTCCCGAAGCTCATCTACGTGCTCGAGGAGGACAATATCCACGAGGATTCCCCCTACTGGTATCTCACGGAGCTGGCCGCCCGCTGCACCGCCAAGCGCATGGTGCCGGACTACATCTCCGAGAAGAAGATGCTCGAGCTCAAGGTCGACAAAAACGGCGAGGGCCACTGCTACACCTGCATGGGCTGCCGCAGTTTCCTGACGCCGTATGTCGACGAAAACGGCCAGCCGAAGTATTACGGCCGCTTCAATCAGGGCGTCGTGACCATCAACCTGCCGGACGTGGCGCTGTCCTCCGGCGGCAACATGGAGAAGTTCTGGAAGATCTTTGACGAGCGGCTGGAGCTGTGCCACCGCGCGCTCATGTGCCGCCACGAGCGGCTCAAGGGCACGCTCTCGGACGCCGCGCCCATCCTGTGGCAGTACGGCGCGCTGGCGCGCCTGAAAAAGGGTGAGCCGATCGACAAGCTCCTCTACGGCGGCTACTCGACCATCTCCCTCGGCTACGCGGGACTGTATGAGTGCGTCAAGTACATGACCGGCAAGTCCCACACCGACCCCTCGGCGACGCCGTTCGCGCTCGAGGTGATGCAGCACATGAACGATGCCTGTAAGCATTGGAAGCAGATGCACAACATCGACTTCAGCCTCTACGGCACGCCGCTGGAGTCCACGACCTACAAGTTCGCCAAGTGCCTGCAAAAGCGCTTCGGCATCATCCCCGGCGTTACGGACAAGGGCTACATCACCAACAGCTACCACATCCACGTGACGGAGAACATCGACGCGTTCAGCAAGCTCGCCTTCGAGTCGAAGTTCCAGGCGCTCTCCCCCGGCGGCGCGATCAGCTACGTCGAGGTGCCGAACATGCAGAACAATATCCCGGCGGTGCTCGAGGTGATGAAGTTCATCTACGACAACATCATGTACGCCGAGCTCAACACCAAGAGCGACTACTGCCAGGTCTGCGGCTTTGACGGCGAGATCGAGATCGTCGAGCACGACGGCAAGCTCATCTGGCGCTGCCCGAACTGCGGCAACACGGATCAGGACAAGATGAACGTCGCCCGCCGTACCTGCGGCTACATCGGCACGCAGTTCTGGAATCAGGGCCGCACGCAGGAGATCAAGGAGCGCGTGCTGCACCTGTAAGGCGGCGCGCGGAGAAAAAAATACCCGGCGGGCGTGTCTGAAGCGGCGCGCCCGCTGTTTGTGAGGAATTGCTATGAATTACGGTCAGATCAAGACCTGCGACATTGCCAACGGCGTCGGCGTGCGCGTGACGCTGTTCGTCTCCGGCTGCACGAATCACTGCTACAACTGCTTCCAGCCGCAGACATGGGACTTTCATTACGGCAAGCCCTTTGACGCGGCGGCCGAGCAGATCATCTTCAACGAGCTGGAAAAGCCCTTCATCCGCGGCCTGACGCTGCTCGGCGGCGACCCGTTCGAGCCGGAGAATCAGCGTGCGCTCGTGCCGTTTCTGCACCGGGTGCGCGAGCGCTATCCGGATAAGGACATCTGGGCGTTTTCGGGCTTCGAGCTCGACAAGGAGCTCACCGTCGACGGCGCGCACCCGCGCTGCGAGGTCACGGACGAGATGCTCTCGCTCATCGACATCCTCGTCGACGGGCGCTATGTGGACGCACAGCGCAACCTCAGCCTGCGCTTTCGCGGCTCGGAAAACCAGCGCATCATCGACATGAACCGCACCCGCGCGGCGGGGCACATCGTACTCTGGGAGGGCATGAACGGATGGAAGTGAAGATCCAGAAGCTGCGCCCCGGCGCCGTCACCCCGCGGCGCGGCAGCGCGGACGCGGCGGGCTATGATCTCTACGCCTGCCCGGCGGACGGGCAGAGCGTCACGATCGCGCCGCACGCGACGGCCATGATCGGCACGGGGCTCGCCCTCGCCATCCCGGCGGGGTATTTCGGCGGCGTGTTCGCGCGCAGCGGCCTCGCGTCCAGGCAGGGGCTGCGCCCGGCAAACTGCGTCGGCGTGATCGACGCCGACTACCGCGGCGAGTGCACCGTCGCGCTGCACAATGACACGGACGCGCCGCGCACCGTCGCCCCCGGCGACCGCATCGCCCAGCTCGTGATCCTGCCGTTTCTCGCGGCGGAATTTTCGGACGCGGACGCGCTCGACGAAACTGACCGCGGCGCGGGCGGCTTCGGCAGCACCGGCCGGTAAAGCAACAATAACGCAGCCCCCTTCGAGCGTCTCGAAGGGGGCTGCGTTTTGCTTTATTCAGCGGCAGACTTGCTTTGTTCAGCGGCAGTCTGCGAATACGGGCGAGAATTCGTCGAGCTTCTCGCACGTGTAGCGCCGGGTGTTGTCCTCGCACACGGGCAGCATCTGCTGCGTGAACGCGGCGCAGCGCGTCCATTCATCGGTGACGGTCTGACTGTGCGCGGTGTTCAGGTCGTAGTGCTGCGCGAGATAGTCGGCGAGGTAGGGCGTGAATTTCTCCGCGCCGAAAATGTTCAGATGCTCGGCGTTGGCGAAATCATTGAGCGGGTCGAGGCCGATGGCGTCCATCTGCGTGTCGAAGTTTGCAAAATCATACCCGTACTCGTGCACGACCGCCTCCAGCTCGGCAAACACGGCGTCATAGTTTTCAATGACGGTACGGTGCGGGAAGCGGGCAAAGAGCACGTTTTTGATTCCCCGTGCCTTGGCCGTCTCGCAGAAGGTGCGCAGGCTCTGCTCATTGAAATCGTCGAGCGATTGCTGGCGCACGGGGATCTCATCCGCCTCCGTGAGGAACATGGAGATGGACAGAAACGGCTTGGTGTACGAATAACCCGCGTCGCGCGCCTGCTGCTGCAGCGACAGCGAATTGCGGATGAGGTCCGGCTTTCTCCAGTTGTCGTGGTATTTGAGCAGCGGTACATAGTACGACAGGCGCTTGCCCTGCACGCACTCGTGAATGGCCTGCACCTTGTTGCGTGAGAGCGGCAGCGTGTCGAGCCATTCGCGCGTTGCGGCCTTGCCGAGCTCCTTGCGCTCGTCCTCCGTGTAGAGAAAGCCGTTGACCTCGACCACGTAGACCGCGGGGCTCTGCCGCTTGGCGCTCTCGCGCAGCATGGACGCATAGAGCGTGCCCTGCGCGGCCGACACGGCCAGCGGATAGCTCGTAAAGCCCGCGTGCTGCCATGCCAGCGGTGCACAGTAGTCGGTAAACGTCTCGCTCGCACCGAGGATCATGACGTCGAGCGAGTTTTTCGGCTCCAGATAGAAGCTGCGGATGTACTGCTGCTCGGTGGCGTTGTTGATGGTCAGCAGCCGCGTGAGCGCGCCGTAGACCAGCGCCACGATGAGCAGAAACGCGATCACGCGCAGGACGGTATTTCTTTTTGCGTGTTGTTTTGGATTCATTGATGTTCTCCACATGCTGTGTTAGCGCCACGCGGAAAATTGCGGCGAAAACTCGTTGAGATTCTGCTCCGTGTTCGCGGCGGCCAGTTCCTTGCACAGCGGCAGCGTCTGCGTCACGAAGGCGGCGCAGCGGTCCCACATGGCGGTGAGCTCGGCGCTGTACGTGCCCGTCAGGTCATAATGCGCGGTGAGATACTGCCCGAGCCACGCGGTGAAGATCTCCATGCCGGCGGTGTTGAGGTGGTCGGAGTCGATAAAATCCGCGCAGCGGTCAAGACCGATGGTGTCGAACGCGTCGTGCAGGTCGAGCAGGTCGTAGCCGTATTCGCCCACGACGGCGGCCACGTCGTCAAAGACGCCGGGGTCGGTCGTCTGCGTGCGGTGCGGCGTGCGCAGAAAGAGCGTCTGCACGCCGAGACTCTGCGCCTGCGCGCAGAACGCGCGCAGATACTGTTCGTTCGCCGCGCTGAGCGTCAGCGGCCGGACATCGGGCTCAAAATCCGCGGACAGGGACTTGCACACCGTCTCCACGCCCTTGGTCAGCGAGCAGCCGGTCTCATCCATGATGTGCAGACGCCGCTGCACCGGTACCCATTTCCCCACCTGATACCAGTTGGTGTGGTACTTGGCGATGTTGAAGTAAAACGAGGCCTGCAGCTCTCGCGGCACACAGGTGCGGATGGTCTCGAGCCGGTTGCGCGACCAGGGGATGTTGTCGATCCACTTGCGGAGGTTGGCCTCCAGCGTTTCCGGGTTCTCGTCGTTGATGAAGCCGTCGATGTCCACGACGATCAGCTTCGGGTGCTGGCGGTTCACCGCTTCTGTGAGCAGGGAGCCGTAGAGCCGTGCCGGGATGTTCGAGACCGTCAGCGGATAGCTCGTGTAGCCGTACTGCTGCCACGCGAGCGGGGCGCTGTAGCCGGTATAGAGCTGGCTCGCGCCGATGAGCACCACGTCGAGGCTGTCCTCCGGCTCGAGGAAGAAGCCGTGCACGTGGCGCTTGTCCCAGTCGTTATTCGCGACGAGCATCGGGGAGATGAGCCCGATGCCCAGCGCAGCGATGAGCACGAAAACGATCGCGCGCACCGCTGTGCGGGATTTGGAGATCGGTCGTTTTGTCATAGCTTAAAACTGCATATACACGAATTCGGATGCCTGCACGCCGGGGCCGTAAACGCCCATGAGCACGACGGCGAAGATGCCGGCAAGCAGCACGGCCCAGCGCAGGGCGAGACACTTCTCGTCGAGGATCTCGCGGATGGTGCGCTGCGAGCGCTCCTGAATGACGGAGGCGGTGAAGATCACGACCGTGCCGAACAGCAGCACGCACCAATCATACCGCGTCAGCGGCAGCGCCTCGAGTACGGCGCCCGGCCGCAGCTGCGACAGGTGCAGGTCGGTCACGGATTTTAGCATCATGCCCATCGCGGCGCGAAATCCGTCGGCGATGTCAAAGTAATAGCCGATGAGCACGACCACGAACGTGCGCAGCATGGAAAACACCTGATACCACGCGCTCTTACGCTCAATGTGCAGCGCGGCGACGACCTTGTCCGACACCGGCTGCAGCAGCGTGGACACGAGGATGACCATGCCGTTCCAGAAGCCGAAGGCGACGTATTTCCAGCTCGCCCCGTGCCAGATGCCGATGATGAGAAACGTGATCAGCGAGGCCACGGCTGTCGGCAGTACCTTGCCGATGTGGTTGCCGAGGTGCTGCTTGGCGTGGCGGCCCCAGTTGAGAAACGCCTTCGAGATCGACAGCGGGTAGAACAGGTAGTTGCGCAGCCAGTCGCCGAGCGAGATGTGCCAGCGGTGCCAGTACTCGGTGAGTGTGCGCGAGAAATACGGGCGGCGGAAGTTTTCGCCCATGGTGATGCCAAACATCTGCGCCACGCCGCGCGAGATGTCGATGCCGCCGGAGAAGTCGGCGTACAGCTGCAGCGCGTAGACGATCGCCGCCAGCAGCACGTACGTGCCGGCGTAGTCGGTGTACGCCCCGGCGACGGTGTGGATCATGCCCACGGCGCGGTCGGCGATGACGAGCTTTTTGAAAAAGCCCCAGAGGATCAGCTGTGCGCCGAAGCGGATGTTGTCAAAGTGATACTTGTGCTCGTCATAGAGCTGGTGCGCCAGCTGGTCGTACACGCCGATCGGGCCCTGAATGATCTGCGGGAAGAAGGACACGAACAGCGCGAGCTTGCCGACGTTGCGCTCGGCGGGCACTTTTTCGCGGTAGACATCAAGCACGTAGCCCATGGACTGGAACGTGTAAAACGAGATGCCCAGCGGCAGCAGCAGCCCAATATGGCCGAGCGAGACCGTCAGCCCCACGGACGCGAAGAGCGCCTCCATGGACTCGGCAAAGAAGTTATAGTATTTGAGCACGGCGAGGATGCCGAAGTTCAGCAGCAGGATGGCGATCATGAGCGCCTTGCGGCGGGACTTGCAGCGCTTTTTGTACGCCTTACGCTCCTCGCGCTCCCAGTCCTGCTTGTGCGCGGCGACGGTCTGCTCCATGCGCGCGGTCATGGCGTCCATGCCGCGGGCGCCGAAGTAGGTCGTGAGCGTCGTCACGACGATAAAGCCCATGTAGCGCAGGCACACGAACGCGTAAAACGCGTAGCTGCCGATCAGCAGCACCACCCACTGGAACCGCTTCGGCACGAGGTAGTACAGCACCAGCAGCGCGAGCACCAGCAGGTAAAACGGCAGCGATGTCAGCGTCATGCTTCGTCCTCCGGCGTCCGGCAGGTGTTAAGCACGTCGGTCGCAAACCGGTCGCGCACGAGCGTGAAGGCCCCGTCGTGGTACAGCGCCACGCGCGGCATGTCACGCGAGAGGAACACGGCCACGCCCTCCGTCACGGAGTAGGCGCCGCAGCGTCCGAAGGCGATCACGTCGCCCACGCGCAGGGGCGGCAGCTGTGCCTCGCGCACCAGCACGTCCGCTGTCGTGCACAGGCTGCCGCAGAGCATCCACGGTTCGGCGGCGTCCGCGCTCTCGCGCAGGAGCGTCAGCGGCGGGGACTGCATGCCCATGAGCTGACCGTCATACTTCACCTGATGCATACCGCCGTCGCACACGGCATAGTTCACGCCGAGGTTGCACTTGGCATCCGCCACGCCGGTGAGAAACGTGCCGCACGGCGCGGCGAAAAAGCGGCCCATCTCGATCGTGAGCGGATACTTTTCGCCGAAGGCGCGGATGTGCTCCGCCGCCGCGTCGAGCAGCGCGCTGTCGCGCGCCTCGGCATCGTCGCGCAGGCACTCGGCGTTCAGCCCCGGACCGTATTCCACGTGCTGCGCCGTGAAGCCGTACTTGTCGTGCAGCATCGTGAGGTATTCGTCCAGATGCGCAAGCTCCTTTGCGATCACGGCGTCCTTGCGCTTTTGCGTGCCGGAAAAATAGTGGATGCCCGCGATCGTCACGTTCGGGAACTCCGCGCGGCGCGCAACGAGCTCCTCCAGCGCGGCGGGATCCATGCCGAACTGGCTGCCGGCGGTCAGGCGCGGCAGCACGCGCACGTGCTTTCCCTGCGCGGCCGCGGCGGCGCAGATGAGATCAAAATGCAGCGTGCTCTCGGCCGTGAGCAGGTCTGCCCCCAGCGCGACGGCGCGCGCGACATCGTCCGCGCCCTTGTTCACGCCGGAGTAGAGGATGCGCTCGGGCGCGATGCCGAGCTTTTCGCAGATCGTCAGCTCGCCCGGGGAGCAGACCTCCACCCAGCGGAACACGTCCGGCAGACCGCGCAGCACGAAGGGGTTGGCCTTCATGGAGTAGCAAAGCTGCACGTGAGAGCCGAACGCGGCGCGCACTTTTTCAGCGCGCGCCGTGAAAGCATCCAGATCAAACAGATACAGCGGCGTGCCGTATTTCGCGGCCGCCGTTTTCAGAGCAGTCCTGTCCATCAGTCCTCGTCCTGCAGGCGCTGCACCATGGCCAGCAGACTCTTGGCGGAGTTGAAGTTCTCCGGCACGAGATCCTTTGCGCCGATCTCGATGTCGAACGCGTCGTTGAGTGCCGCGACGAGCGACACGATGTCGAACGACTCGAGAATGTGGTCGTCGATGAGCGCGGTCTCGGTCTCAAAATCCACGTCCGGGCGCAGATCGGTCAGAATGTCCATCAGTTCCTGTTCCATAATAAAATACCTCCTGAAATGTGAGTAATGTAAGCGATTATCGGTGGGCGTCGGCGATGCGCCCGGCCAGCGCGCGCATATCCGTCTTGCCGTTGTCGAGCCGGGGCATGGCCTCCAGCTGCTCGATCTTGCGCGGCACCATAAAGCCCGGCAGGTCGGCGCGCAGCGCCACGGCGATGTCGCGCTTGGTCACGTCCGCGCCGGTGTAAAACAGCCAGATCTGCTCGTGCTCCTGATCGTAGAGCGCGCAGGCCTCCTCCACGCCGGGCACCTTCGCCGCGGCGAGGTCGATCTCCCCGAGCTCCACGCGGTGACCGAGGTGCTTGACCTGCCGGTCCTTGCGGCCGTGGAACATGAGGTTGCCGTCGGGCGCGAAGTGCCCGAGGTCGCCGGTCTTGTAGATGCGCTCGTCGTAAGCGTGGTTGAGCGGGTTTTGCAGGAAGCTCTCGGCGGTCTTTTCGCGGCTGTTGTAGTAGCCGAGCGCGAGGATGGGCCCCTTGACGCAGATCTCGCCGATCTCGCCGTCGGGCACGGCCTCGTTTTGCTCCGAGAGCAGAAACACCTCGTAGTGCGGGTACGGTTTGCCGATCGGCAGCACGTCGCTGTCCTCCACCAGACCGGGCACGACGTAATACGTGCACGAGGCGGTCGCCTCCGTCGGGCCGTACTGGTTGACGAAGCGCGCCTCCGGCAGCGCGAGCTGCCACTGGCGCAGGCAACTGCACGGCATCACCGAGCCGGAGAAGCACACCTTGCGCAGGTGCTGCGGCACGCTGCACTCGAACGCGCCCAGCGCGGCCGGCACCGTCAGCGCCGAGACGCTCCAGCCCACGGCCGTCACGCCCTTGTCGTTCATGTACGCAAACAGACGCTCCGGCGACATGAAAAGTTCCTTCGGGATGATGGCCGTCGTCGCGCCGAAGCGCAGCGGCAGATAAATGTCGCGCACGGCGGCGATGTAGTCCAGCGGCGACTGGTTGCCGAGCACGTCCTCGCGCGCGATGCCCATCACGCCGGCGTAGTCCTCGATGTAGCACATGAGCGAGTGCTGCGCCGTGATGACGCCCTTGGGCGTACCGGTCGAGCCGGAGGTGAAGATGATGTACAGCGGGTCGAGCTCACGCGCGCGCGCGCGGCAGTCCGCCAGCAGCGCCGCGTCCTCGCAGCCATCGAGCAGATCCTCCGCGACGAGGATCTCGCCGCCGAATTCCAGCGTCCTGGCCTTGTCGTAAAACGCGCGCTGCACGATCATAAGATCGGTGTCGAGCGTGTGCAGGATCGAATTGAGCCGGTGCACGGGCATCGTCCCGTCCATCGGTGCGTAGCAGCAGCCGGCGTACACCGCGCCGAGAAATACGGCCGGGGTGTGTGCGTTGCGCCCGCTCATCACGGCGATGGGCGCCTTGCGTCCGCTGCGCAGCCTTGCCGCCGCCGTGCCGATGATGCGCGCCTCGCGCCGCACGTCGGCAAAGGTCACCGCGCCGTCCTCGTCAAGAAAGGCGGGTTTGTCCGGACAGGCTGCGGCGGTGACTTCCAGCCAGTCGAGCACGTTTGTATCCATGCGTGCAGCTCCTTCCTGTTATCTATCCATAATCGGCAATTATCCTATCATGTTTCCCCACTAAAAACAAGCAAAATCGGGACAGTTTTAAGAAAAAGGTAAGATTCCCGCGCGCCCGCGCTCCGCACTTGACGCGCCCGCGGCCGAAACGTACAATGGGCGTGGGATAACTGTACAGAATGTTGGACAGCAAAAGGCAAAACTGTTTGTTTCTTACAAAATCTCAACTGGAAGTTTGTGTACATTACCCCTATCGGTGTTTAGAAAATCGTGGTATCCTTTTGGTTAGTAAGCGTGACGGCTGAAGTAGGACGGGAAACTCCGAAGCGTTCCCGCGCGCCGGCGGCCGTGCGCGTTTCCGGTTCGGACAGGCTGCGCTTCGGAGGTCTGCCCTCCGGCCGGGATCAACAGGAGGGATGCCCGCGAAGGGAAAGGAAGAACGAAGATGTCAAAACAGGTTCAAAAAGTGTGCAATGTCATTTCCACCGTGCTGGTGGTGCTGGTGGTCATTCTGGCGCTGCTTCTGGTGGGCGTGCGGCTGGTCGGTCTGCGGCCGATGTGCGTCCTGTCCGGCAGCATGGAGCCGACGTATCACACCGGCTCGCTGATCTATGTCAAGCCCTGTGCGCCCGAGGACGTGCAGGTGGGCGACGCGATCACGTTCGTGCTCAATGAGGACTTGGATGTCGTCACACACCGCGTGATCTCCATCGATGCGGAAAACGAGCATTTCTACACGCAGGGAGACGCGAACGACGCGCCCGACGGCGCACCTGTCTATTTCAAGAACCTCATCGGCCGCCCGGTGTTCACCATCCCGTATCTCGGCTATGTTTCGCACTGGGTCTCGAACCCGCCGGGGATGTATCTGGCCATTGCGATCGCGATCGTGCTGGTGGTTCTGGCGTTCCTGCCGGACATGCTGCGCAAGGCGGCTGAGGCCGATGCCCGCGATGCGGCGCGCCGAGCAGAGGCGGAAAATGTGGCAGAATGCACAGAAAATGGGGACGATAATCGTAAGTTTTAACCAATTCCAAGGGGGCGTGAAATATTTTCACGTCCAGATGCATTAACCCTATGAACACTGACAGCGCACACGGAACGCTGTTGAGACATGGTAAGTTCGGAGCATGATACTTTTATAAGGGAGGAAAACATGAAATGAAGAAGAAAACTTTGACGATCGCTATCGCGCTCGTGCTCGTTGTGGCGCTGGCGGTCGGCGCGACGTGGGCGTATCTGACGGCGACGAGCGGCCCGGTTACGAACACCTTCACTGTCGGTAAGATTCTGGATAATGATAACAATCTCACGCTGAACGAGCATCCGCTGAAAAATGCGAACACGACAGACGGCGTGTATCAGCTGGACATGAATGCTACCCCGGTTCAAGCGGTTACATATAGTGCTGTTATGCCGGGTGTGGATCTGCCGAAAGACCCGACCGTCACCATTAAGGCGAACGCTCTGAAGGGCGATGCGTATCTGTTTGTTGTTGTTGACAATCAGCTGGCGAGCGAGCTTACTTTTGACGTTAATAGCGCTTGGACAAAGATCGGTGAGGATTCCACCAAGGCTCTGTATACCATTGCAGCAGGTAAGCTGACTGCGGGCAACACGACTGATCTTGCTTGGCACATTCTGGGCAATGACACAGTCAAAGTTGCTGACAAGATTACTTCTGCCGACCTTGGTACGCTTACCTTCAATGCTTACCTGGTGCAGGCGGGTGGCTTTGAAAACGCTGTTGCTGCTTGGAACACTGCAAACCTCGTTCCCGGCCTTACCGCAGCCTGACTCCCTCTCGGCTTTCCCTGAGCCGATCCCTTGTATACCTTGTGCAGAGAGCTGTACACAAAAATAGAAAAGGAGAACGCTACTTATGAAGAAGAAATCCATTCTGATGGCTGCGATCGCAGTCATGCTCGTCGCGGTGCTGGTCGTCGGCGGCACGCTGGCGTACTTCACCGATACGAAGTCGGCGGACAACACCTTCACCGTCGGCAATGTGAAGATCGACCTGCTTGAGCAGCAGCGCAAGCTGGACGCGGCCGGCAACAAGACCACGGAGCTCGAAGCCTTCAAGCAGGGTCAGCAGCTCTACCCGATCGTCGGCTCTGCGCAGGGCGAGAAGGATACGCTCGGCATGCCGACCGCCAAGAACTATGTGGACAAGATGGTCACCGTTAAAAATACCGGTTCTGAAAAGGCTTACATCCGCGCTTACTTCGCCATTCCCTCCGCGCTGGACGACGGCTATGAGACCTTCAATGCCGGCATGAACGTTCTGCACTTCAACTTTGGCAATAAGGTTGAAAACGGCGTTGTCACCTCTACCGAGGGCAATGAGTGGAAGTGGACGCACGGCAGCAAGTGGAATTACTTTGAGACCACCATTGATGGCATCAAGTACAACGTCTACTATGCTGACTACTATCAGGCGCTCGACGCCGGCGCTACCACCGAGCAGCTCGTGCAGGGCGTGTATCTGGACAAGACCTTTGACTTGAAGGCTGACGGCGCATATGCGTTCGGCCAGAAGTTTGCTCTTGACGATGGCTGGGACTGGAGCAAGGTCTCCTGCCCGGTGTTTGCGGTCGCGGTCCAGGCTGCGGGCTTTGACAGCGCTTCTGCCGCTATGGATGCTGCTTTTGGCGCGAACTACAACCCGTGGGGTGGCGCTGCTAGCAACTGGCAGTAATTCCCCAACATTTTGACCCCAAAGGGGCGGCGAAATCGCCGCCCCCATCGGGGACTTTGGCTCGGCTTCAATCCGGGCGCGGGCGGCGGTACTGCCGCTGTCCGCGCGCAGACTGAAAGAGAGAATCCCGCAAAAACAGTCCCGGCGCGCCCATCCGGGCGCGGAAGAGAATCCCTGCGCACAGCGCAGAATAACCCCCGGCAAGGAGAAAGGTGGTTTGTGCATGAAGAAGAAGTGGACCATCGCGACGGTGCTCCTCCTGGCAGTGGCACTGCTGGCGGTCGGTACGTGGGCGTACTTTTCGGCCGTCGGCACGGCGGACAACGTCATCACGATGGGCTCGGTCAAGCTCGCGCTGCACGACGAGGACGGTAACGGCAATCCGTTCACGACCGTGCGCGTCATGCCCGGCAGCGTCGTGAACAAAGTGGTGTATGTGGAGAATGTCGGCACGGGTGCGTTTTACACCCGCGTGAAGATCACGCCCGAGATCCTCAACGCCGACAGCGAGCGCATGCCGCTCGACCCGAGCGAGCACCTGCTGGTGCTGGATCTGAACGATAGCGACTGGATCGCCGGAGCGGACGGGTACTATTATTATAATGGTGCGGTCGATCCGAAGACGGCCACGACGCAGTTGTTCAGCCGCGTCACGTTCAGCACCAAAATGGGCAACGAATACCAGAATTCCACGGTGCACATCTATGTGACGGCGGAGGCCGTGCAGACGGCGAACCTTGAGCAGTACGCCGCCAATGATGTCAGAGATGTATGGAAGCACGTCGGAGCGGTCGAGGCGAGCACCTCGAGCACGCAGATCGACCCGATCTCGACGCCCTGAGAAAGGAGGACGAAACCATGAAAAAACGCATTCTCTCGCTCGTCCTCTGTGCAGCCATGCTGCTGAGTATGTGCCTGTTCATGGGCGCCGGCGTGGTCGGGGATGCGCCCGCCACGGAGGACTTTGTGCCCGCCGTGAACTTCACGAACGTCGCGCCGCTCGTTCAGGCGAATGCTCAGGCGGCGAACAGCCCCGCCCGTGCTCCGATGCTCACCGCGAATGTGAACGCAGCACAGGCAACGGATAAAGGCGTTGTTACCAGCAAGACCGCGACCAAGAACGCTGACGGCACGTATACCATTACGCTTGAGGCCTATGCCACCGGCAGCAAGGTCATCTCCGAGATTCAGAAGGATGTCCCGACCGACATCGTGCTTGTCCTTGACCAGTCCGGCTCGATGGCGGATGATATGGGCACGGTCAAGTATGAAAAGTATAAGGACAGGGACTCGACCAATGCAAATAACTACGGCAGACGCCACAACGGCGGCAGCGCAAACCTCTGGTACAAGCTGTCGGACGGTACTTATGTATCTGTAAATGTGGAAAAATCGCAGGTGTACAATGCGCTGAACGCCAACCTTAAAAACTATGTGCGGAATAGTGAGTGCTACTGGAAGTATCAAGACGCCCTGTACGAGAAAGTTGGAGACGCGTACCAGAAAGTGACTGTGACCTATAAAGGCAACTTCATTGATGACTACACCTACACGTATACCTTCTCTGATGGGCATCAGGTCGTTAGCAAGGGGAACAGTAGCGTGCCGAATTTTGGATCGCGCGGCCCGCTGTATACACTTGCTGCGGATGGAGACAGCACCGTCTACACCTACACCTACACGGATGCTGACGGCGTGACCCAGACCATCGGTACATCCACCGGAGCAAACGAAAGATATGCAAAGTTTTATCAGCGTTCGGTGAGCTCCAGCGGCGGCGGCACCAGACTGGCGGCACTGAAAAGCGCAGCAACGGAGTTTGCAAACTCCGTCGCTGCCAAGGCTGCCGGTAAAGACGGCGTGCTCGGCACAGAAGATGATATCGACCATCGCATCGCGGTCGTCGGCTTTGCAGATACCGATGAGGATTATGGCTACAACACAGGTGTGTTCATCGGCAAAACAATGACGAAGTATAGCAACGCTTCCAGTGTGTATGCGACTGCGCTTCAGTCAATGAAGACAACGGAAGGTAAGAATAACGTCACCGCATCGCTGGACGCACTGCAAACAAGCGGCGCAACCAGAACGGACCTCGGCATGGAGATGGCAAAGGGTATTCTGGATGTGAACCCCGTTCCTGCGGATCAAACGAGAAACCGCGTCGTCATCGTCTTTACGGACGGTTCCCCGACGGATTTTAGCGGCTTCCAAGTTAATGTTGCGAACAGCGCGATCTCTACGGCGAACACAATCAAATCCGGCGGCGCTACGGTATACGGCATCGGAATTTTTGCCGGTGCAGATGCCACCAGCCCGGGAACAAAACCCACAAGTAATTTGGGCAATAACAGCAACAGCAGCGCGTTGTCCGCGGCTTGCAACTGGTTCATGCAGAACCTGTCGAGCAACAACGGCGTTGTGCAAAACCCGAGCTACTACCTCTCCGCTGCGGATGCGGAGTCCCTGAAAAACATCTTTAAGCAGATCAGCGACCAGATCGAAACCGGTGGCTCAAGCACCACGCTTAGCAGCGAGGCGGTCGTCAAGGATATCATCTCGCAGCAGTTCTGTCTCCCGGCCGGTACAACGGCGGAGCAGATCCGGCTACAGACCTATGCCTGCACCGGAAAGACCGGAGACACGTATCAGTGGAGCAAGACCGACGATGGGAATAAGGGCGCAGTTGCCAGCATCTGGCAGGATGGACAGGTCAGCGTGACCGGCTTTGACTTCGCCGGCAATTGGTGCGGCGTGGAAACGCAGACGGATGGTACGGAAGTCGCGCGCGGCCATAAGCTGGTCATCTCCTTCGAGGTCGTGCCAAAGGACGGCTTCCTTGGCGGTAACGATGTGTTCACGAATGCCAACGCCGCCATCTACGCAAACAGCACGGCGCAGCTCCCGGTCGCGACCTTTGAACGTCCGCAGGTCAATGTACCGATCAAGTCCGTGGCGGTGACGGCGCAGGAGCAGAACGTGTATCTGCTCGGCGGCGTGACTGTCGACGCGCTCAAAGCCGGAACGACGGCCATGGTCGGTGGAGTAGCGCTCAACCTGAGCGAAGACAATTACGGACTTGATACTTGGCAGACAGAGTATGTGGACATCACCGTTTCGGTCACGGATGCAGACGGTAACGTGATTACCAACCTGTCTGACCTGAAAGATGACGTTACCTATTCGGTCGCGGTTAAGGTCGCGCCGAAGACGACAAGCACTGAGGCCGACGCTGCAACGGAGCAGGCGGGCAGCAGCACTGCCAATGTCAACGTTTTCAAGCCGGAGCTGACCTTCCGCGACAGCGAGGGCTACTACGGCGACACCGCACCCGCCTTTGACGGCAATCTGACCGCCACCGCGTGGAAGCACAATGGCGCTGAGGCCGACACCGATGTGATGGGCGCAGCCCCCGTGCTGACCATTTCCTACACGCCGGACACCGGCGCTGTCGTGGACGGCAAGATCAACACCCGGACGGACTTCGGCGTGGCTGCGTCTGTGAAGATTGGCGACACCGATGTGACGGCGAATACCACATTCAAGCACACGTCCTGCGAGGGCAAGACCTGCACTTTGCCGGAAGGCAAAGCGTTCCTGATCCATGTCAACACCTGCAGCCTGACGATCTCCAAGACCGTCACCGGTGAGGGCGCGAACCCGAACCAGACGTTCGTGTTCGACGTGAAGGACAGCACCGGTAAGGTCGTGACCACCATCGTGCTCAAAAACGGCGGCAACAAGACCATCACCGGTCTGGCCGTCGGCGATTATACCGTTGTTGAGGACGAGAGCTGGTCGTGGAGTTACGAGATTGTCGGCGGTAACAACAAGGCGGCCGCGCTCAGCAGCGCAAAGCCCAGCGCCACGGTCGCTGTCACCAACAATTACAATTCGCATAACTGGCTCACGAGCATCGCCGATGTGATCAACACTTGGATCAGCGGCAGTGCCGCGCAGAAAAACTGAACAGGAGGGATGACACATGAAACGTATCTTTAACGGTTCAGGCGGGAGAAAAACCGCGCTCATCCTCTCCCTGTGCCTGATCTTCGCACTGGCCGTCGGCACGACGTTCGCCCTGCTCAAGGCGAGCACCGACCCCGTGGAGAACACCTTCACGGCGGCCAAGTCCGGAACGGACATCGTCGAGAAATTGGATGGCAGCCAGAAAAAGAGCATCGTCGTCAAAAACACCGGAACGGCCGTGTCCTATGTCCGCGTCAAGCTGGTCATGAACTGGGTGGATGAGAGCGGCAATGTCTCCGCCGAGCCGGTGAACATCACGGTCGATTACGACAACACCAACTGGTTCGAGCAGGGCGGCATCTACTACTACAAGATGCCGGTCGCGGCGAACGACGGTGTAACGACCAACCTGCTGAAAACGCCCATCACGCAGGGCACCGCGCCCGAGGGCTATCACCTTGAGGTGACGGTGCTGGCCGAGAGCATTCAGGCCGCGCCGAGCAAGGCTGTGCAGCAGAGCTGGGGCGTGGGCGTTGACAGCAACGGCTATCTGACGCAGCCGACCACGACACCATAAGGAGGGCAGCGGTATGAAACACAAAAAGTTTACCATGATCGTCGCCCTCGTGCTGGTGGTCGCACTGGCCGCGGGGCTGGGCATCTGGGCGACGGGCGAGGAAAAGCTCCCCACCGTCACCTACTATGACGGCAACGACGGCAACAACGCGCGCTTTGCCTTTACCAACACCGGCAAGGGCTCGGCGACGGACCTGTTTGCCAACTTCTCCAACTGCATGCCCGGCGACAGCCTCACGCAGACCATCTGCGTCAAGGCCGACAGCGCCAACGGTGCGCAGGGCGCGAAGGTCTACCTCCGCGCCGAGATCGACGGCGACACCTCCGCCAAGGAGGGCACCGCCATCAAGTACGACGATGTGCTCAGCCACATCCACATGACCGTGTCGCAGGACGGCAAGGTGCTCGCGACCAACAAGAACGCGAGCCTCTTCGACCAGCTCGACGCGGCCGACGGACTCAAGAGCGACGTCTTCGTTGCCGAGGTCTTCCCGAAGGCAGACCCGATCAAGCTGGACGTGACCGTTGAGATCGACCCCGCGATGGGCAACGCCTTCCAGGAAGCGGCCGCGCACATCAAGTTCGTCTTCTCCGCAGAGGACAACGAGCTGCCGCCTCCGCCGCTGGAGCGCGATAACCACGACTCGTACATCGCCGGTTATCCGGACGGTACGGTCGCACCGAACAGACCGATCACGCGCGCCGAGGTCGCCGCGATCTTCTACCGCATCCTGAGAGATGACGGCCGTGAGGAGATCTGGACCACCAAGTGCTCGTACTCGGATGTCCCGGCTCAGAGCTGGTACACCAGTCAGGTCGCCACGCTCACCAACGGCGGCATCCTCGCCGGCTACAAGGACGGCACATTCCGCCCGCAGCAGTACATCACCCGCGCAGAGTTCGCGACGATCGCGGCGCTGTTCTTCCATGCGCCGGAGGTTGAGGATGATGCCTTCACCGATATCTACGACAGCTGGGCGCGCGACTACATCAACCGCGCGGCGAAGCTCGGCCTGATCAGCGGCTATAAGGACGGCACGTTCCGCCCGCAGAACCAGATCACCCGTGCCGAGGTCATGGAGATCATCAACAACGTCCTCTTCCGTACCCCGGATAAGGATCATCTGCTGCCGGACATGATCGTCTGGCCGGACAACAGCAACAAGGCGGCGTGGTACTACGCAGCCGTGCAGGAGGCCACCAACGGCCACGAGTATGAGCGCGCGGACAACACCTCGCCTGAGACGTGGACGGAGCTCAGACCGCCGCGCGACTGGGATGCGCTGGAGGCAGAGCTGTCGCAGAAGTATCCCGACAGGTAAGCGCGCTGCGCTGACGGTTGGAAAAACACCATAGCGGACACCCCCTGTGCGCAGCACAGGGGGTGTTGCGTCTGTCAAAAAGGAATCCTTTTTGACAGAGGGGTGGGCTGCCTGACTGCAGCGCACGCGCTGCCCGCCGGAGGCGGCCGGCGCGCACGTTTGCAGGCCGAGAAGTATTTTCTTCGCCGCACATGTCGCCGAAGAAAATGATCGGACTTTCTTTCGCCGTGCCATTGGCGAAACTCTACGAGGTTCTTTGGCAAACTCAGCGGCCGCTTTTGCCTATGCGGAGCATGGACGAAAGCAAATGCTCCCATTCAAGGCGGGCGTCCTTATTCCCAGTAGCCGGAGATGCCGTCCGGCGCGTGCGCCTTGCTCGGCGGGACGGCGTCGTTTTTCCGGTTGCCGTGCGGGACGCTGTGGTCGCGCGCCGCCGCGCGCTGATCGTGCCCGGTTGGCACCGGCGCGGGCTTGCGCCCGCCGCGTTTGTCTTCTTTCATCTTGCGTTCCTCCTTATCAGGCCAGCCCAAAGACGGCCAGGATCAGCCCGTAGATCACGCTTGCGCCGATGCCGTAGACGATCACCGGCCCTGCGATCGTGAAAATCTTCACCGCCGTGCCCGTGACGAGCCCCTCGGTCTTGAATTCCAGCGCCGGGGATACGACGGCGTTGGCAAATCCCGTGATCGGCACCAGCGACCCCGCTCCGGCAAAGCGCGCCAGATCGTCGTAAACGCCCAGCCCCGTCAGCAGCGCGCCGAGAAACACCAGCGTGATCGAGCACCAGGCCGACGCTGTTTCCGGCGCTGCGCCGCAGGCTGTGTACAGGCCTGTCAGTGCCTGCCCGAGCGTGCAGATCACGCCGCCGACCAGCCCCGCGCGCAGCAGATCGCCCCAGATGGGCGAGCGCGGCGAGAGCGAGTCGACAAAGGCTGCATATTCGTCGCTGCTCATGCGCATTGTCCTCATCTCCTGCGCACAGTATGACCGCACACGCGAAAACTATGCGCTATGAAAAAACAACGCGGCCGCCGGATTTTTCCGGCGGCCGCGTTTTCGATCGGTTATTTATTTTAAATGTGTGATCCCTTCCAGCGCCAGCAGGCGGCGCTTTGTCTCCAGCCCGCCGGCATAGCCCGTGAGCGAGCCGTCCGCGCCGATGACGCGGTGGCAGGGGATGAGGATCGACAGCGGGTTGCGGTGGTTTGCCATGCCGACGGCGCGCGCTGCCTGCGGGCTGCCGATGGCGGCGGCGATCGCACCGTAGCTGCGTGTCTCGCCGTAGGGGATCGTGCGCAGCGCCGCCCACACGCGCAGCTCGAACGCCGTACCGCGCGGATCGAGCGGCAGGTCAAACGTGCGCCGCGTGCGCGCGAAGTATTCGCGCAGCTGCGCCTCGGCCGCGTCAAGAAGCGCCGAAGCGTCCCGCGCGCTCTCAGCGCCGAAGCGGACGGCCGTGACAGCGTCCGCCGACGCGGTGAGCGTCAGCGCGCCGATGGGCGTTTCGATCGTGCGCGTGCTCACGCCTCGATCACCAGATTTTCCACGCCGGACTTTTCAAATTCGTCCATGTATTCGTCCATGCGCGCGTTGAGCTCGGTCAGATCGGCGGGCTCGCCGTCGAGACAGCCGAGATCGCGCCGCGCGAGCTCCTCGGCCAGAATGTCGAAAAACACGGCGTCCTCATAGTCGGCGATGGCCTCGTGGATGCCGCCGTTTTCATATGCCTGCGAGGGGAAAATATGCCCCTGCCAGCGGGAGATGAGCGCGCTCATGCCGTTTCTGGCGCACAGCGCAAAGATCTTCTCCTGCAAAATATCATAGTCCTCAAACCGGTCTTTCTCGCGCGTGGAGTTAAGGATCCAGTTGCCGATATAGACGAGATCCAGCAGCCGCCGGAACTCCTTGTCGGTGAGCTCAATGTTCATCCGGTCATCCCTCCCGACGGGAGCAGCGCCCCCGAAAAATGGCTGGCATCCGCAGCGGTCGGCGGCGGATGCGCTTGTGCTACCATTATAGCAAACGGTGACGGGAAATTCTACACCATTTTTCTGTTGCGAAGTTGGACAAAACAGTATATAGTAATAGAATCGCACAATTATGCAAAGGAGGCGGCGTATGCGGGCCGTTATCACGATCGAGGGCGCTCAGGCGGATGTTCTGGAGCAGGAGCCGGACGAACAGGTGCAGTTTTCGACCGACGGGGAGTATAGCTGCGTCGACGGCTGCGGCATGCTCACCTATCCCGAGAGCGAGCTGACCGGCATGGCCGGCACGCTCACCACCATCACCTTTACGCCGTCAAACGCCGTGCTCAAGCGCACAGGCGCTGTCACGAGCCGGATGGTCTTTGCCCCCGGCACGCGCAACGCGTTTTTGTACCAGACGCCGTACGGCACGAGTACGGTCGGACTGGAGACGCAGCGCTACCGCTCCACGCTCGGCGAGCGCGGCGGCGTGCTGGAGCTGCTGTATGTTGTGGATTTTGACCACGCCTGCGCCAACCGCAACCGGCTTAAGATCACCGTCAGAGAACAATAAAGATTATAGAATAGAGGGTAACTGATTATGGCCAATCGAATCGAACAGGCACGCGCCGCTGTGGACGCGTGCATCCGGGAAGCATATCTGCGTGCCGTCGCCGCGGGCGAGCTGCCCGAGGGCGCGGAGATCCGCGGCAGCGTTGAGCAGCCGAAGGACACCGCCAACGGCGACTTTGCCGCAAACCATGCCATGGCATCGGCCAAGACCATGCACATGGCGCCGCGCAAGATCGCGGAGGCGCTCATTGCACACATGGAGCTCGGCGGCTCGTGGTTTTCCGGCGTTGAGGCGGCAGGCCCGGGCTTTTTGAACTTCCGCCTGTCCGACAAGTGGTATCAGGACGTGCTGTCCGCCGTCGAGGACTCCGGCGCGGACTACGGCCGCGTGGACGACGGTCACGGGGAGAAGGTCATGGTGGAGTTCGTGTCCGCCAACCCCACCGGCCCCATGACGATCGGCAACGCGCGCGGCGGCGTGCTCGGCGACGCGCTCGCGTCCGTGCTCGAGCGCGCGGGCTACAATGTCTGGCGTGAGTTCTATGTCAATGACGCCGGCAATCAGGTCGACCTGTTCGGCAAATCCATCGAGGCGCGCTATCTCCAGCTCATCGAGGGTGAGGACGCGGTCGAATTCCCGGACAACGGCTACCACGGCGACGACATCAAGGCGCTCGCCAAGCTCATCTACGAGCGCGACGGCGACAAGTACCTCACCGTGCCGAGCGCCGAGCGCTGCGCGGCGTTCGTGGCCTTCGGTCTGCCGTACAACATCGCGCGTATGCAGCGCGACCTTGAGCGCTACCGCATCCACTTTGACCAGTGGTTCCTCGAGAGTAGCCTGCACAGCTCCGGCTACGTGGCCGAGACCGTGCAGCTGCTCACGGATGCCGGCCTGACGTATGAAAAGGACGGCGCGCTCTGGCTGCGCAACACCGAGCTCGGCGCCGATAAGGACGAGGTTCTGCGCCGCTCGAACGGCTTTTATACCTACTACGCGGTCGACATCGCCTATCACCGCAACAAGTTCATCGAGCGCGGCTTTGACCGCGTCATCGATGTCTGGGGCGCTGACCATCACGGCCACGCCATCCGCTTTGCCGCGACCATGCGCGCGCCCGCGCTCGGCCTTGAGGGACGCAAGCTCGATTTCCTCATCATGCAGATGGTGCGCCTCATGCGCGGCGACGAGATCGTCAAGGTCTCCAAGCGCACGGGCAAGGCGCTGTCGCTCGCCGACCTCATGGACGAGATCGGCGTGGACGCCTGCCGCTTCTTCTTCAACGCCAAGCCGGACACGCACCTCGAGTTCGACCTCGACCTCGCCGTGCGGCAGGACAGCGAAAACCCCGTCTACTACGTCCAGTATGCGCACGCGCGCATCTGCACGCTGCTGGCTGCCATGGCGGACAGCGGCTGCACCGTGCCTGCCGCTGCGGATGTCGACGCAGCGCTGCTCTCGACGCCGCAGGAGCGTGAGCTCATCAAGCAGCTCGCCATGCTCCCGGAAGAGATCCACCTCGCTGCGCGCGATTACGATCCCAGCCGCATCAACCGCTATGTGACGGAGTTGGCTGCGCGTTTCCACCGCTTCTACAATGTCTGCCGCATCAAGGACGCAGAGCCTGCCGTGCGCGACGCCCGCCTGAAGCTGGCCGACGCGACGCGCTGCGTGCTCGAGATCGGTCTGGGCATCATCGGCGTGACCGCACCGGAAAAAATGTGATTCGTACAAACACAAGCTGCCCTCTCCCGCGTATGCGGGGGAGGGCAGCTTGTTCGTATAGGCCCGAAAACGGCAACAACGTGCCGCCGGAGAGTGGCGACACGTTGCTGTCGAGAGAGCAAAAATAAGAAGAGAAAAGAAAAGAAATCGGAAGAACGTTGAGTTAATTTATTAACTAACGTGATTATTTTATAACACATTCCGTCGGCGTTGTAAAGCAAAAAGTGCGTATTTTTGCAAAATAGGCGTTTTGTCAAGAAAATATCAACCTTGCCGTCTGCTTTTGTGCACTTTGTCGTCCGCCTATGTACCCCAGAGACAGCGCACCAGCGCCGCGGCCGTGACAAAGCCGGTCACATCGGCGGCGATGGCGGCGGGGATCGCCCAGCGGCTGTGCCGGATGCCGCATGCGCCGAAATAGACCGCCAGCACGTAGAACGTCGTCTCGGTGGAGCCGAGCATGACGGCGGCGGTGCGCCCGATGCGGGAATCTGCGCCGTAGGTCTGGATGATGTCGCTTGCGGCGGCCAGCGCACCGCTGCCGCTGATCGGCCGCACGAGCAGCAGCATCGCCGTCTCGGGCGGGATGCCGAGCCGCGCCAGTATGGGCGCGCACAGCCGCGTGAGCGCCTCGAGCGCGCCGGATGCGCGCAGCATGCTCACGGCGGTCAGCAGCGCTACAAGCGCAGGGAAGATGCGCATGACGGTTTTCAGCCCGTCGCGCGCGCCGTCAGTCAGCGCAGAGAACACATCCGTCCCGGTCAGCACGCCGCAGAGTCCGACTCCGGCCAGCAGCAGCGGCACGGTCAGTGTCAGCAGTCCACTCACGGCCATATGCGCGCGAGCCCCTTTCCGGCCAGCAGCCCCGCCGTGACCGAGCAGAGTGAGCTCACCCATACGGCGGGCAGAATGTCGAACGGTACGGCAGCGCCCGCCGCCTCGCGCACGGCGGCGATCGTGACCGGCAGCAGCTGGATCGAGGCCGTGTTGAGCACCACAAGCAGGCACAGCTCGTCGCTGGCGGTGTCGCCGCGCAGCTCGCGCGCCATTGCCTGCGCCGCGCGCACACCGGCCGGTGTCGCTGCGTTGCCGAGCCCGAGCAGATTCGCGCTCACGTTCATGCTCAGCGCGTCGAGCGCCTGCACATCGCGCGTGGCGTGCGGGAACAGCCGCCGCAGCACAGGCCGCAGCAGCCGCGACAGCCCGCCTGCGATGCCGCAGCGCCGCATGAGCTCCATCACGCCCGACCACAGGCAGATCATGCCGCCCACCGTCAGGCAGAAATCGACCGCCTGCTGCACACCCTGCGCCGCCGCCGCGCCGAGCTGCGCACCGCGTCCGGACGCCGCGCCGAAAACCAGCGCGACGCATATCATGCTGACCCATATCCGGGACAGTGCCATCGTGGTCGCTCCTTTCTATAAAAAATTTTAAGTTTTCGGTGATTATTCACAAAAACATATTATGCGCAAGGGAACCAAAATATGCAAATGGTAGAAAAGCGTAAATTAGATGTGAACGTTTGTCGAATCCGTTGACATTTTGACAACCTTTGGTATAATGCAGTTGTTGAAATGAATGATTTTTGAGTCATCCTTTCCCTTATCCCATACGTATTGGAGGACACATTTATGAAATCTACCGGTATTGTTAGAAAAGTAGACGAGCTCGGCCGTATCGTGCTTCCCATTGAGCTGAGAAGAACGCTCGGCATTGAGGAGAAGGACCGCATCGAGATCTTCGTGGATGGTGAGTCCATCATCCTGCGCAAGTATCAGCCGGCCTGCATCTTCTGCGACAACGCGAAGGACATCATCAACTACAAGGGCAAGAACATCTGCCCCGACTGCATCCGCGCCATGAACGAAAAGCTCTGAGCGGAGCTGAAAAAAGTCCCCTGACCTCAGGTCAGGGGACTTTTTTCGCCAAAATCAAAATAATTTTGAGATAGAAACCGATTCCATCATGCTCAGATGTTGAGCGCCATCTGATACAATTCGTTTTTGCCGAAGCCGGTGTCCGCCGCGGCGAGCTTGCACGCCTCCTTGAGCGCGCGGCCCTCGCTGCGGTAGCGCGCCACGATCTCCAGCGCCTGCTCGGCCGTGACCTCGGGCTCGGAGCGCTCGGGCGCGCCGCGCAGCACGAGCACGAATTCGCCCTTCGGCGCGTTTTCGGTGAAGTATGCCACGGCGCCGTCGAGTGTCGTGCGCAGCGTCTGCTCGTGCAGCTTTGTCAGCTCGCGCGCGAGCGTGATCTCCCGCTCGCCGCCGAACGTGTCGCGCAGGTCGTTGAGTGTGCGCAGCAGCTTGTGCGGCGCTTCGTAGAAGATCATGGTGCGCGTCTCGCCCTGCAGCCGCTGCAGATGCTCGCGGCGGGTCTTGCCGCTCACGGCGAGAAAGCCCTCGAAGCAAAACTGCTGCGTCGGCAAGCCGGACACGGCCAGCGCGGCGATGGCGGCGCAGGGGCCGGGGATGACCTGCACGTCGATGCCCTGCTCGGCGCACTGGCGCACGATGTCCTCGCCGGGGTCGGAGATGGCGGGCATGCCGGCATCGGTCACGAGCGCGCACGTCTCGCCCGCGAGCAGCCGCGCGACGATCTTCTCGCCGCTGGCGTACTTGTTGTGCTCGTAGTAGCTCACGCACGGCTTTTTGATCTCAAAGTGGTTGAGCAGCTTTGCGGTCACGCGCGTGTCCTCGGCGGCGATGAAGTCGGCGCTGCGCAGCGTCTCGAGCGCGCGCACGGACAGGTCGCCGAGGTTGCCGATCGGCGTGCCGACCAGATACAGTGTTCCGCTCATAGTTGCGTCCTCCTGTGATAAATTCTGCGGATCTCGTCCGAGTCCGCGCCGTCGGGCGTGCACAGCGCCAGCGGCGGTAAAACAGCGAGCCCCGGCTTTCCGCCGCGGCGCGCCTCGACCAGCACGAGGTTGGGCGCGGCGTCGGCCTTGTATGCCACGGTGCGCAGGCGCTTGGGCTCGAGCCCCGCGGCCGTGAGCGCGCACAGCAGCTCGCTCAGCCGCTCCGGCCGGTGCACGAGCGCGGCCGAGCCGCCCCAGCGCGTGAGATAGGTCATGGCGGCGCAGATGTCCTGCATGGTGCAGGTGCGCTCGTCGCGCGCGTGCGCCCGCATCGGGTCGGGTGAGGTGTAGCCGCTGCCGGCGGCAAAATACGGCGGGTTTGCAACGACGAGGTCGAAGCTCCCGGCGGGGAGCAGCGTGCGGTGCGCGCGCAGGTCGGCACAGAGGATCTGCGCCCGGTCGCTCAGACCGTTTGCTCTGATGTTGTCGCGTGCGAGCTGCGCCGCGTCGGGCTGCAGCTCGATGCCGACGGCGGTCGCCTGCTCCAGCGCGCGGAGCAGCAGCACCGTCAGCACGCCCGCGCCGCAGCCAAGGTCGGCAATGCGCCGTGCGCGGCGCTGCGCCGCAAAATCGGCCAGCAGCACGCTGTCCGTGCCGAGGGCGAACCCCGCGCCGGAGCGCACAAAGCGCGGGCCGTCGGGCCACAGGTCGTCATATTCCGGTTGGGTCATGGCGCACGCTCCTTCCGTTGCCGTCATATAGACAGAGGCGATATGCAGCTTGCATATCGCCTCATTCGTTTGCGTTGTTCTCCGAGCGGAACTTAGTCGACGGAGATCGCGCCCACCGGGCAGTTCGCAGCGCAGGTGCCGCACTCCATGCAGCTGTCCGCGCTGATGACGTACTTGCCGTTGCCCTCGGAAATTGCCTCGGCCGGGCAGTTGGCGGCGCAGGTGCCGCACATGATGCAATCATCGCTGATAACAAAAGCCATTGTCGTTACCTCCTATGTTTTTCACCGGGTATCGCTACCACTGGTACGAGAGCCATTGTAGCACAAAAATCTGAAAAATCAACCGCGTTTTTCGAAATTCAAAAATGTGCGCTGATTAAAACCCGGGAAGACGTGGAAATAATACAAATCAGTTTCCCGGATTCGGCACATTCCTTGCGCCGGCCGGAGGATAATAGAGGCGTATGACCGGCGAAGGAGGCAAACGATCTATGCGCGGCAGCGAAAGGTTTACACAGCGGGCATCCACGGCGATCCGCAAGGCGCACGATGCGGCGGCGGGAATGGGGCACAGTTATGTGGGCACGGAGCATATCCTGCTCGGAATCATCCGGGAGGGGGAGGGGCTCGGCGCGCGCATTCTGGCGGACAACGCGCTTACCGATTCCGTGCTCACGCGCATGGTCACGGAGACGGTCGGGCGCGGCGTGCCCGGCACGCCCGAGCAGGGACTCAGCCCCCGCGCACGGCACGTCATCGAGCTGGCCGCCGAGGATTCCAACCGCCTCGGCCACTGTTATGTTGGCACGGAGCACTTGCTCATGGGTATCCTCCGTGAGGCGGACAGCGCCGGGGCGCGCATCCTCGTGGCGGCGGGCGGCGACCTCAACAAGATCTATACGGACATCATGGACGTCTTCGGCCGCCCGGAGTATAAGCCCCGGCCGCAGCAGGGCGCGCCGCGCACACAGCCGCGCCGCGCTGCCGAGACGAAAACGCTCGACCAGTACGGCCGCGACCTCACGGAGCTTGCCGCAGCCGGACGTATGGATCCGGTCATCGGCCGCGACCGCGAGATCGAGCGCGCCATCCAGATCCTCTCGCGCCGCAGCAAGAACAATCCCGTGCTCATCGGCGAGCCCGGCGTCGGCAAGACGGCGGTGGCCGAGGGGCTCGCGCAGCGCATCGCCGACGGCAGTGTGCCCGAGGACCTGAAGTGCAAGCGCATCGTGAGCGTGGATCTGACGGCCATGCTTGCGGGCACAAAGTACCGCGGCGATTTTGAAGAGCGCGTCAAATGCGTCCTGCAGGAGGTGCAGCGCTCAGGCAGCGTCATCCTCTTCATCGACGAGCTGCACACGATCGTCGGCGCGGGCTCTGCCGAGGGCGCGATCGACGCGGCGAACATCCTCAAGCCTGCGCTCGGCCGCGGCGAGCTGCAGATCATCGGCGCGACGACGCTTGAGGAGTACCGCAAGTATATTGAAAAGGACGCGGCGCTCGAGCGGCGCTTTCAGCCCGTGCGCATCGCAGAGCCAACGCCCGAGCAGAGCCTGCAGATCCTGCGCGGCCTGCGCGCGCGGCTCGAGGCGCACCACCGCCTGAAGATCACGGACGAGGCGCTCGACAAAGCGGTCGCACTCTCGGTGCGCTATATCGGCGACCGCTGGCTGCCGGACAAAGCCATTGACCTCGTCGACGAGGCGGCCTCACGTGTGCGGATGCAGGCACTGGTGCACCCCGAGCGGGTGCACACGCTCGAGACGCAGCTCGCCGCCGCAGCGGCGGAGATGGAACGCGCCGTGCGTGCGCAGGACTTTGCGCGTGCGGCCGCCCTGCGGGAACGTGAACAGAAGCTGCGTGCGGAGCTGCGCATGCAGCGCAGCCACTGGGAGCAGGCCAATTCCGGCTCTGTGCGCGCCGTGACGGGCGAGGATGTGGCCGAGATCGTCTCGCTCTGGACGGGCATTCCGGTCGCGGGCATCACATCGAGCGAGAGTCAGCAGCTGCTGCAGATGGAGGCGTCGCTGCGCCGCCGCGTCGTCGGGCAGGAGGAGGCGGTGTGCGCGGTCTCGAACGCCATCCGCCGCAGCCGGGTCGGGCTCGGCGATCCGAACCGGCCGATCGGCAGCTTTCTCTTCCTCGGGCCGACCGGCGTCGGCAAGACGGAGCTCTGCCGCGCGCTGGCCGAGGCGCTCTTCGGCGACGAGCAGGCGCTCATCCGCGTGGATATGTCGGAGTATATGGAGCGGCACAGCGTGTCGCGGCTCATCGGCTCGCCGCCGGGGTATGTCGGACACGAGGAGGGCGGCCAGCTCACGGAGAAGGTGCGGCGCAAGCCCTATGCCGTCGTGCTCTTCGACGAGATCGAAAAGGCGCACGAGGACGTCTTCAATCTCCTGCTGCAGGTGATGGAGGACGGGCAGCTCACGGATTCGCTCGGGCGCAAGGTGAATTTTCGCAATGCGGTCGTGGTCATGACCTCAAACGTCGGGGCGAAGGCCATCACCGACAGCCGCCGCAGTCTCGGCTTTGCACAGCAGACGGGCGCGGACGCGGGGCGCACGGATGCCGAGATCCGCAGCATGGTCATGTCCGATCTGAAAAAGACGTTCCGGCCGGAGTTTCTCAACCGCGTCGACGAGATCATCGTCTTTCACAAGCTCACGCGCGCCGATACCCGCCGGATCGCGCAAAAGCTCCTCGGCACGGTCAACCGGCGCATGGAGCGCGCAGGCGTGGAGCTGCGCGTGCCGGATGCGGCGCTCGATGCGCTCTCGGCGACGGGCTACGACCCCGTGTACGGGGCGCGGCCGCTGCGCCGGGCGATCCAGAGCACGATCGCCGATCAGGCGGCGGGGATGCTGCTCGACGGCTCGCTCCGGCGCGGCGATGTGGTCACGGCGCAGGTGCGGGAAGGAAAAATTGTTTTGACGAAAACGTGCGAACGTGGTATGATAACGCCCTGAATGTAATCTGGACGGAGGCGTACCCCAATATGGCACAGAATATGCAGACGGAAAACAAGGCGGTCTATCTCGACCCGTTTCGTTATAATGAATTCGAGGGCTTCAATTCCCACAACCACATCGTCGTCACAGAGGTCGGCGACGGTACCAGCGTTGTCGAGGTCAAGCTCGCGCCGGAGAGTCTCAACCCGCTCGGCATGGCGCACGGCGGGCTGATCTTCACGCTCTGCGACGTGGCGACCGGCGTCGCCGCGCGCACCGGCGGGCGCATCACCGTGACGCTCGACAGCAACATCCATTTCCTGCGCCGCGCCAAGGACACGGAAAAGCTCGTGGCGCGCGGCCGCGTGGTCAAGGCAGGCCGCACGACCGGCTTTGTCACAGCGGAGGTGTTCGACGATACGGACAAGCTCATCGCGACCGCAGACATGACGGTTTACTATGTGGACGAGAACACATACACGGACCCCGCGGCACAAAAGTAAGCACGGAATAAGAAAAAGAGACGTCTGGAGACGTCTCTCAGCTTGTCCAAAAACCTCGTAGAGTTTCGCCGCCGCAGCGGCGAAAGACAGTCCAATCATTTTCTTCGGCGACATGTGCGTCGAAGAAAATACTTCTCGGCCTGCAAACGTGCGCGCCGTCCGCCAACGGCGGACAGCGCGTGCGCTGCAGTCAGGCCGCAAATCCCTTTGTCAAAAAAGTAGTACTTTTTTGACGGTCTTAGAGACGTCTGGAGACGTCTCTTTTTTTGTTCAGGCTTCGGCGCGGATGAGCGCCGTGCCGGGGTAGTAGTGCGCGAGAATGTCGGCGTAGCCGCTGCCATGCGCCGCCATGACGTTCGCGCCGTACTGGCTCATGCCGACGCCATGGCCGCTGCCGGTGACGGTGAAGGTGAATATCCCGCCGCCGTATGCGACGGAAAACGCCGCCGAGCGCAGGGAAAAGAGCGCGCGCACCTGCGCACCCGTGAGCGTCTCCGAGCCGACGGGGATGCTCGCCACGCGGTCGCTGTCATCGAGCACCGGCGTGCCGAACCACGCGCTCGGATCGTCGCCGAGCACACAGTCCGGATAGCGGTCAAGCACGGCATCATGCACGGCATCGGCTGCGATCTCGGCCGTGGAGACGTAGTTCGGCACGTCCTGCGCCGTCTCCGGGGAGGACACGCTCACAAGATACGGCGCATCGCCGCCCCAGAGTGCGGCGCTGCACTCGGTCGACCCGGCGGACGCGGCGTGAAACACCGCGCGGATGAGCTGCCCGTCGTAGACAAGATACTGCCCGTCCGTGTCAGCGACGGCCTGCCGGATGCGCGCCATGTTGTGCGCATAATCCTTGCCCCACTGCGCGCGCAGCGCCGCATCGTCCTTGTGCGCGCAGCAGCAGGTGTACCGGTCGCAGATACCGGCCTCCGGATGGTTTGCGCCGCCGCCGCGCACGCGCCGGAGGATGTAGGTACGCGCGGCGACGGCCTGTGCCCGCAGCGCCTCGGGCGCGAAGGAGGCGGGCATCTCGGCGGCTACCACGCCGGGCAGCCAGTCGGCCATGGTCGTTTCGATGAGCGCATCACCGCACAGTGCCGTGATGGGCGTTGCGCCGTCGGGCGCGACGGTGTCCGACACCGGTACGGACGGGGCGGGCGGTGAAGCCTCCTCTCCGGCCGGGGCGAGCGTGACCGCAAGCCACGGGATCAGCAGCGACAGCGCCACGAGCAGCAGCGACAGCAGAAAAACCCTGCGCATCCGCACCGCCTCCTTTCTGCCGCGCGGGGCGTTTTGTGCCTTGACGCAGCGGGGAAATCAGTATAAAATAGCTCTGTTAAATATGTATTGGGACAGGTAGTTTGTTATGCGCAAAAATGCTTGGGTGATCTGCTGCTGTACAGCTGTGCTGTCGGCATTCGGGATCTTTTTTCGCTGGCTGCAGGATCAGGCCTGCTTTGAGGCCGAGACCGGCCTTGCCGTACACGGAAGCATCTGGCCGTACGTCGTCGCGCTGATGATTGCCGTTGCCGCGGCGGTGCTGGCCGTCGTGTGCTTCCGGATAAAGAATCAGCCGCACACCAGCTTTCCGGACTCGCTTCCCGCGGCGTTCGCGGCGTCAAAGCGTGCGCGCGCGGTCGGCGGTGTCCTGCTCGGTGCGATGCTCGCGCTCGGCGGCCTTTGGCTGCTGCTGAGCAGCGGCGCGCTCTCCGAGCCCGGCCTGCAGCGTGTGCTTGCCGTGCTCGCGGTCGTGACGGGTGTGGTGTTCGCGCGCCAGATGCTCGCCCCCGGTGAACGGGAGAATGACGCCGGCGCGCTCGTGTGTGCGTCCATGCCGATGGTGCTGCTCGTGTTCTGGCTGATCGTGAGCTACAAGGTCAACATCATCAACCCCACCATCTCTGCCTACGCGGTCGAGATCCTGGCGCTGTGCGCCGCGCTGATCGCGTTTTATGAGCTTGCGGGCTTTGCCTATGGCCGCCCGAAAGCCGTCAAGAGCATTTTCTGGAGCCAGTTTGCGGCGTTCCTGTGCATCACCGCCCTGCCGGATGACCGCGCCGGCGCGCAGCAGCTCATGCTGGTCGCCATTGCGGGCATGCTGCTGTTTCAGTCTTACCTGACCGCGTCCAACATCCGCCCGGCTGTATCCGGGCCGGCCGGCGGCGCGCAATAAGCTGTGAAAAAAGCCTGCACGGTGTATGCCATGCGGGCCTTTTCATATACGGATACCGGCCGTTACCGGGGAGGAGAACATTTATGAACAACATCTTAGCCCAGCTCAACAGCGCACCTATGTACGCGATCTGCGGCGGCATCATCGCGTTCGTCGCGGCGGTGTGCGTCGTGTTCCTTGTGCGCTCGTACCGCGCGGGTCTGGCCATCGGCATGGACCCCGCACGCATGAAGCGCGCCATCACGTCGAGCGCCACATTCTCGGTCCTGCCGAGCGTCGGCATCCTGCTCGGCGTCATCGCCCTGTCCGGCAGCCTCGGCACGCCGTGGCCGTGGCTGCGCCTGTCCGTCATCGGCGCGCTGCATTATGAGACGCAGGTCGCGCAGGCTGCCGCCGAGCAGGTCGGCATGCACGCGCTGTCCGCCGCCGAAATGACGCCGCAGGCCTTCACGACGATCGCCCTGCTGATGAGCTTCTGCATCATCTGGGGCATGCTCCTGTCCATCTTCTTCAACAAGCGCTACCTCAGGCGCCTCGGCAACGACGGGGCGAAATCCGCCTCCGGCGTCGGCTTCGGCGACAGCGCCATGACGGCCATGTTCATCGGCCTCGTCTGCGCGTACATCGGCAGCTACATCGGCGCGTTCGTGTCCGGTGAGGGACTGTTCACCTGCATCGGCGACTGGACGCCGCTGGTGGTCGTGGCCGTGTCGGCGGCGGCGATGGCACTGTTCGTGTATCTGGCCGAGAAGAAAAATATGGCATGGCTCGAGAGCTTTTCCATCGCCGGCAGTATGCTCATCGGCATGGCGGCGGCCGTGCTCGTGCGCCTGTAAGGAGGGGACATCATGAACGAAACCGAACGCAAAGTTTATCTGGAACAGTTTAACCGCCGCACACACGTGCTCGGCCGCGCCGTGTGCGTGATCACGCTGGTGCTGCTTGTCGGCGCACCGTTTCTCATCGGCACGTTTCTCGGCGCGATGCCCGACATGGGCGCCGTCGGCAAGGGCTTTTTGTCCGTCGGCGTTGTGTGGGCGGTCGCAAGCGTGGCGGAGTTTCTCATCTACACGCCCATGCTCGGCGCGGGCGGCGGCTACCTCGCCTTCATCACCGGCAACCTCATCAACATGAAGATCCCGTGCGCGGTCAATGCGCGCGACATTGCCGGCACCAAGACCGGCACTGCGGAAAACGAGATCATCTCGACGCTCTCGATCGCGACAAGCTCGCTCGTGACCATCGTCGTGCTCGCGCTCGGCGTGGCGCTGCTCGTGCCGCTGCAGCCCGTGCTGCAGAGCCCCGTGCTCCAGCCGGCGTTTGCAAACGTCGTCCCCGCGCTCTTCGGCGCGATGGCGTATCAGTATTTCCGCAAGAACATCCGCGTTGCCATTGCACCGCTGGTCATGATGAGCGTGCTGTTTATGCTCGTCCCGTCGCTGACGGGCTCGACCAGCTTCATGATCGTTCCGAGCGGCGCGCTGGCCATCGGCATCGCCTACGCGCTCTACCGCAAACAGAATCAGGAGGGTGAAACAAAATGAAATTCCGTCCCGGATATCTCGCACTCGCACCGCTGGCCCCGCTGGGAGCAGCAGTGGCGCACGCCGTGCTCATGCCGAAGAAAAAATCCGCCTATCAGCCGCAGCCGGATGCAGACCGCGCCATGGCTTACGCTGAAAAGCTCGCCGCCATGATCCGCTGCGACACCACGTCGTATGCCAACGTCTACGCCCCGGAGCGCTTCGAGCGCTTCCACGCGCAGCTTGCGCAGCTGTTCCCGCTTGTGCACGAAAAGCTCGAGCGCACGGTCATCGACGGCAACCTGCTCTTCTGCTGGAATGGCAAGGCGCATGACCGCCCGATCGTGCTCATGAGCCATCAGGACGTCGTGCCCGCCGAGGGCACGTGGTCGCACGCGCCGTTTTCCGGCGACATTGCCGACGGCAAGGTCTGGGGACGCGGGGCGTCGGACACCAAGGCCTCGCTCATGGCGTTTTTCCAGGCGGTCGAGGAGCTGCTTGCCGCCGGGTATGAGCCCGCCAACGACGTCTATCTCTCCTCGTCCTGCACGGAGGAGTGGGCGGGTGACGGCGCACCGAAGCTCGTTGCCGAGCTCAAGCGCCGCGGTGTGCGGCCGTTTCTCGTCTGTGACGAGGGCGGCGGCATCATCACCGAGCCGATCGGCGGCATCCCCGGCAACTTTGCCATGGTGGGCGTGTTTGAAAAGGGCAAGGCGGACGTGAAATTCACCGCCCGCAGCAACGGCGGCCACGCCAGTGCGCCGATGGCGAACAGCCCCATCGCGCGCCTGTCCGCATTCGTGACGGATGTGGAAAAGCACGATCCGTTCCGCAGAAAGTTTCTGCCGGAGGTCTCGGCCATGTTCGCGCGCCTTGCGCCCTATGCGCCGTTCGGCCTGCGGCTCGTGATGGGCAACCTCTGGCTGTTCCAGCCGCTGATGAAGATCGTGCTGCCGCGCGTGTCGGCGCAGGCAGGCGCGATGCTGCACACGACGATCGCCTTTACGATGCAGTCCGGTGCCGATGCGTATAACGTCCTGCCGCAGGAGGCAACGCTGGGTGCGAACATGCGCTTCATCCCGCATCAGGGTGAGCAGGAGAGCCTTGCCATCATCCGCCGCCTTGCCGAAAAGCACGGTCTGGAGATGGAGGTCATCCACGCCAATGACTACTCCGAGACCGTGGACATCCACGGCGAAGCCTTTCGGCAGGTGGAGCGGGTCATCGGCGAGACGTTCCCGGGCCTGCCCGTGAGCCCCTATGTCATGACCGGCGCGACCGATGCGCAGTTCTATCAGGAGATCTGCAGCAATTGCCTGCGCTTTGCGCCCGTGATCTACGGCCCGGAGCAGATGAAGGGCATGCACGGCATCGACGAGAACATCGAATATAACTGCCTGCCCGGCGCGGTCGATTTCTACAAGAACCTGATCCGCGCGCAGGAGCGATAAAACCGAACACAAAAAGCAAACCGCCCCGGTTTTTACCGGGGCGGTTTGCTATAGTGCATGGTTTATTCAAACGAGATCATGTAGTAATAGACCGGCTGGCCGCCGTCGACTACGTTCACGTCCGACATCGGCAGACGCCCGCCGATCAGCTCGGCTGCGTGCTGCGCGGCATCGGCCTTCACGTCCTCACCGTAGTAGATGGAGACGATTTCGGGGTCGAGATCCGTGGCGGCATCGGCGATCGTAAGCAGCACCTTGTCCAGGTCTGCGTTGCTGCCGAGCAGCGCACCGTCCATCAGCGCCAGATACTCGCCCTTGTGGATGTCGTGCCCGTCAAAATCGGAATCACGCGCGGCGTAGGTGACCTGCGCGGTGTGCACGCTCTCGATCACGGCACTCATCTCGGCCTCGATCACGTCCTCGGCGCTTGCCGGGTCGAAGGAAAGCATCGCGGTGATGCCCTGCGGCACGGTCTTGGTCGGGATGACGATGACCTTCTTGTCCGACAGCGGGATGCACTGCTGGGCGGCCATGATGATGTTCTTATTGTTCGGCAGCACGAACACGATCTCCGCCGGGGTCTTGTTGACCTCGGTGAGGATGTCCTCCGTGGAGGGGTTCATGGTCTGGCCGCCGGTGACGACGCGGTCGACGCCCAGCTCGCGGAAGAGGTTCGCCATGCCTTCGCCGGCGGACACGGCCACGACGCCAAACTGCTTTTCGGGCGCGGCCACAGCGGGCTCTGCCTCGGGCGCGGGCTCCGCCTCGGGTGCGGCGGGTGCGTCGCTGCCGGAGAGGGCGGTGTGCTGGTTGCGCATATTTTCAATCTTCACGGTCTGGAGCGGGCCGTAGGTCAGTGCCTCGGTCAGCACCTCACCGGGCACGTTCGTGTGCACGTGCACCTTGATGATCTCGTCATCATCGACCACGACGACACAGTCGCCGAGGTTGTTGAGGAACGAGCGCAGCAGCTCGGGGCTCTTGCTGTTTTCGCGTGCTACGATGAATTCCGTGCAGTAGCCGAACGTGATCTCTCCGGTGTCGAACTCGGAGAAATCCGCGCCCTCTTTCGGTGCGGCGGCGGCAGCCGGAGCGGCCGCGGTCACGGGGGCGGCGGTTCTTCCCTGCAGATAGCCGAGCATGGCGTCCATGACGAGTACGAAGCCCTCGCCGCCGGCGTCGACCACACCTGCGCGGCGCAGCACGGGGTTGATGTTCTGCGTGTCGGCCAGCGCCTCGCGCGCAGCGGCGAGCAGCGCCTCGAGCATGGCCTCAAAGTCCGTGCTCTCCTTGGCAAACTCCACGGCGGCCTGCGCACCCAGACGGCTGACGGTGAGGATCGTGCCCTCGGCCGGCTTCATGACGGCCTTGTAGGCGGCGTCCACACCGGCGGAGACGGCGGCGGCAAACTCGGCGGCGTTTGCGTTCTCGCGGCCCTTGAGGGACTTGGCGATCCCGCGGAACAGCAGCGACAGGATGACGCCGGAGTTGCCGCGCGCACCGCGCAGCAGGGCGCTGGCGGCGCAGTCGGCCACGGCGCCGACGGTGTCGGTCTGCTTGCGGCCGAGCTCGATGGCGGCGGAGTTCATCGTCAGGCTCATGTTCGTGCCGGTGTCACCGTCCGGAACTGGGAAGACGTTGAGCTCGTTGATGCGTTGTTTGTTTTCTTCCAGTGCCGCATTCGCGCACAGGAGCATCTCCCGAAGCGCTGCGGCATCAATGATTTCTCTCAAATCTGTACACCTCCGACGGGGGGAATGAAAATGGCCCGGAAGCGTAGCTCCCGGGTGGGGAAGCGATGCGAAATGTCCCTGCTCAATCGAGGAACATGGAATCCACGAACACGTCCACACGCGCAACGGGCACGCCGGTGGCCTGATTGACCTTATAGCTGACCTCGTTGATGATGCTGTGGGCGAGCGCGGAAATGTTCACGCCGTGATCGACTGCGATGTGCAGCTCGAGCGAGATGCTCCCGTCGTCGGCGAACGTGGCGTTGACGCCCTTGGACATGGATTCTCTGCGCAGAAGCTGGAACGGACCGCTGTCCTTGCTGCGGCCGACCATGCCCTTTACGCCGAAGCAACTGGTCGCGGCGTCGCCTGCAAGGTTTGTGAATACTTCGTTGGTGATGCTGATGGTGCCATTCGATTGTTCGATTTTTACCATGTAGACAGCCCCTTTCTTAACAGCAGTGATATATTATATAACAATAGGTGAGAAATCACAAGCGAAAAAATAGCGAAAAAAGTAGGCATTTTCCGTGAAAATGCTGGTTTTTCCTCAGAAAATTGCATGTTTTCAATAATAACGTTTCGAAAAATGAAATACGAATCAAAAAACTATTATTTACGTTTTTTTGCAACTGTGTTATCATATTGACGCGAATGGGCTGATAGGTACCCATTGCACAAATATAGGCTAACGCATAAGAGAAATAGGAGATGAAGTTTATGGCAAGAAAGCTCGTTACGATGGACGGCAACAATGCTGCCGCCCACGTGTCCTACGCCTTTACGGAAGTGGCTGCCATTTACCCGATCACCCCGTCGAGCCCGATGGCCGACCTGGTCGATCAGTGGTCCGCCGCCGGTCGTAAGAACATCTTCGGCACGAAGGTCCGTGTGCAGGAAATGCAGGCAGAGTCCGGCGCAGCCGGCGCTGTCCACGGTTCGCTGAATGCCGGCGCTCTGACGACGACGTATACCGCCTCTCAGGGCCTGCTGCTCATGGTTCCGAATATGTACAAGATCGCCGGTGAGCTGCTTCCGGCCGTCTTCCACGTGACGGCGCGCGCACTCGCTTCGCACACCCTGTCCATCTTCGGTGACCAGTCCGACGTTATGGCATGCCGTCAGACCGGCTTCGCCATGCTCGCCGAGGGCAACGTGCAGGAAGTCATGGATCTGTCCCCCGTGGCGCATCTGGCCGCCATCAAGGGCCGCGTTCCGTTCCTGAACTTCTTTGACGGCTTCCGTACCTCGCACGAGATCCAGAAGATCGCCGTCTGGGATTATGATGATCTGGCTGATATGGTGGACATGGATGCGGTCAATGCCTTCCGTCAGCGCGGTCTGAACCCGCAGCATCCGCAGATGCGCGGCAGCCATGAAAACGGCGACATCTTCTTCCAGAACCGTGAGGCGTCCAACAAGTACTACGACGCTGTTCCGGAGCTGGTCGAGGAGTACATGGCGAAGATCAATGCCAAGATCGGCACCAACTACCAGCTGTTCAACTACTACGGCGCTCCGGATGCTGACCGTGTCATCATCTCCATGGGCTCCATCTGCGACGTGGCTGAGGAGGTCATCGACTACCTCAACGCCCACGGCGAGAAGGTCGGCCTCGTGAAGGTCCGCCTGTACCGTCCGTTCCGCGCCGACAAGCTCATCGCGGCCATCCCGGCGACCTGCAAGAAGATCGCGGTGCTCGACCGCACGAAGGAGCCCGGCGCACAGGGCGAGCCCCTGTACCTCGACGTTGTCACCGCGCTGGCCAACGCCGGCCGCAACGACATCGTCGTCACCGGCGGCCGCTACGGCCTCGGCTCCAAGGACACCCCGCCGGCCTCCGTGTTCGCGGTCTACGAGGAGCTCAAGAGCGAGAACCCGAAGCGTCAGTTCACCATCGGCATCGTTGACGACGTGACCAACCTCTCCCTGCCGGAGACGGACGCGCCCGACACCTCCGCCGAGGGCACCATCGCCTGCAAGTTCTGGGGTCTCGGCGGTGACGGCACCGTCGGCGCCAACAAGAACTCCATCAAGATCATCGGCGACCACACCGATAAATTCGTGCAGGCCTACTTCCAGTATGACTCCAAGAAGACCGGCGGCGTGACCATCAGCCACCTGCGCTTCGGCGATCACGAGATCAAGAGCCCGTACTACATCAACAAGGCCGACTTCGTCGCCTGCCACAACCCGAGCTACATCACCAAGGGCTTCAAGATGGTTCAGGACGTCAAGCCCGGCGGCGTGTTCATGATCAACTGCGAGTGGACGCCCGAGGAGCTCAGCCACCATCTGGACGCCTCCGCCAAGCGCTACATTGCCAAGAATAACATCCAGCTCTACACGATCAACGCCATTGACCTGGCCATCCAGATCGGCATGGGCAAGCGCAACAACACCATCCTGCAGTCCGCTTTCTTCTCTCTGGCGAAGATCATGCCGGAGGAGGACGCCATCCGCTACATGAAGGAGAAGGCCAAGGCCTCCTACATGAAGAAGGGTCAGGACGTGGTCGAGATGAACTACAAGGCCATCGACCTCGGCGCGACCGCGTATGTGAAGATCGACGTTCCGGCCGACTGGGCCAACGCCGTGGACGAAGCGCCCGCCAAGGAGCTGACCGGCCGTCCGGCCACCGTCAAGATGGTGCGCGACATTCTCACCCCGGTCGGCAAGATGGACGGCGACAGCCTGCCTGTCTCCGCGTTCGTCGACCATGCCGACGGCACGTTCGAGCTCGGCGCCTCTGCGTATGAGAAGCGCGGTGTGGCCGTCTCCGTGCCCGAGTGGGACAGCGCCAAGTGCATCCAGTGCAACCAGTGCGCCTATGTCTGCCCGCACGCGACCATCCGCCCGTTCGCGCTCACTGCCGACGAGCTGGCTGCCGCGCCCGCTCAGACCAAGGCGGTCGACTTCAAGGTCGGCGCCGGCAAGGGCGTTTACAAGTTCTCCATGGCGATCTCTCCGCTCGACTGCATGGGCTGCGGCGTCTGCACGCACGTCTGCCCGGTCGGCGCGCTGACGATGCAGCCGCTGGAGGGCCAGGAAGTGCAGCAGCCCGTGTTCGACTACATGGTCTCCGCTGTTGCCGAGAAGAAGGAGCTTCAGGACTTCACCGTCAAGGGAAGCCAGTTCCGTCAGCCCATGCTTGAGTTCTCCGGCTCCTGCGCCGGCTGCGCCGAGACGAGCTATGCCCGCCTGATCACGCAGCTGTTCGGCGATCACATGATGATCTCCAACGCGACTGGCTGCTCGTCCATCTGGGGCGGCCCGGCTGCCACCAGCCCGTACACCGTCAACAAGGAAGGCAAGGGTCCCGCCTGGGCCAACTCCCTGTTTGAGGATAACGCGGAGCACGGCCTCGGCATGTACCTCGGCCAGAAGAAGATCCGCGACGACCTCGCGGAGGATATCCGCTACATCGCCGAAAACGGCAAGGATCCCGACAAGGTCGCGGCTGCCAAGAAGTACCTCGAGACCTACAACGACGGCGAGGCCAACCAGACCGCCACGGCGGAGTTCCTCGCTGTGATGGAGGCCAAGCCCGCCTGTGACTGCGAGCGCTACCAGCGCATCATGGCCGGCAAGGACTTCCTCAACAAGAAGAGCTGCTGGATCTTCGGCGGCGACGGCTGGGCCTACGACATCGGCTTCGGCGGTCTGGACCATGTCCTGGCGCAGGACGAGGACGTGAACGTGTTCGTCTTCAACACCGAGGTCTACTCCAACACCGGCGGACAGGCGTCCAAGGCCTCCAACATCGGTCAGGTCGCGCAGTTCGCGGCTGCCGGTAAGGAGCTCAAGAGCAAGAGCCTTGCCGAGATCGCCATGAGCTACGGCTACATCTACGTGGCGCAGGTCGCCATGGGTGCCAACCCGGCGCAGACCATCAAGGCCATCAAGGAAGCGGAAGCTTACCCCGGCCCGTCCCTGATCATCGGCTACGCTCCCTGCGAGATGCACAGCATCAAGAAGGGCGGCATGACCAACTGCCAGGGCGAGATGAAGCGCGCGGTCGACTGCGGCTACTGGAACCTGTTCCGCTACGATCCGTCCGCCGAGAAGCCCTTCGCGCTCGACAGCAAGGAGCCGGCCGACGGCTACCGTGACTTCCTCATGAACGAGGCACGTTACGCCCGCCTGACCAACGAGTTCCCGGATCGTGCCGAGGAGCTGTTTGCCAAGTCCGAGGCCAACGCAAAGAAGCGCTACGAGCACCTGCTCAAGCTCAAGAAGCTCTACGACGAGGCATAATTTTTCCTACCCATGCAGGCGGGGCTGATC
>ERZ833515.201-NODE-201-length-58290-cov-8.821894_pt1 | contig 58290 bp, 47 predicted proteins | sample MGYA00519949_ERZ833515 | MGnify/ENA primary metagenome ERZ833515 (study PRJEB31850, sample SAMEA3708741) | human gut metagenome | biome: human gut; feature: human-associated habitat; material: faeces | place: China | collected 2014 ...
CCTCGCAGAGTTTGCGCCCGCAGGCGCAAAGAAATTCCAATCATTTTCTCCGGCGACATGTGCGGCGAAGAAAATACCGCTCAGGCTGCAAGTGTGGAATTTGTGCGCCGCCGGCGCACAAATTATGCGCGCAGCAGACTGCAAACCCCCTTGTCAAAAAGTAATACTTTTTGACAGTCTCACTTCATTTTGAACAGCAGCATCCCGCCCGTCATGAGCGCGAGCCCCGCCCACTTGCCCCAGCCGAAGGCGAGCTTTTCCGTGCCCATGATGCCGAAGGCGTCGATGGCGGCGGCCGCGGAAAGCTGCGCGATGAGGATCACCGCCACGGCAAGCGTCGGGCCGAGCTTACCCATGCCGAGCATGACCGTGACCGTGATGGCCAGCGCCAGCACACCGCCGAACCAGCAGTATTTCGGCGCGGCACTCAGCGCAGCAAAGCTGCCCGTGCGCCAGAACAGCAGCACGAGCAGCGACAGCACCGCCGCCGTGCACTGCACGAAGGCGTTGGTCTCCAGCGTGCCGATATGCCCGCCGAGGCGCGTGTTCATCACGCCCTGAATGCTCATCGCCGCGCCGGCGAGAATACAGGCGAGAAATCCACCCAAAAACCATCGCATCCCTTCGAAGAAATTCTTGCACTGCCGTCCGGAATGTGCTACACTGTGTTGCATGAGGCAAACAATTGCCCGCAGTACGCGCACAAAAGGAGGCTTCCAGCATGGCAGCAGGCAACAAACCGAAATACTATCTCGTGGAGGCGAGCGTCCTGCCCGAGATCTTCGCCAAAGTGATCGAGGCCAAGGAGCTGCTCGAGACCGGCCAGGTGCGCACAGTGGCGGACGCCGTGGCGTGCGTGGACATCAGCCGCAGCGCATTTTATAAATACAAGGATTTCGTGTCCCCGTTTCAGGACATGTCGCGCGGCCATCTCGTGACGTTCAACCTCGAGCTGCTCGACCGGCAGGGCGTGCTGTCGTCCGTCCTTGCTATTTTTGCCGAAAACGGCGCGAATATACTCACCATCAACCAGAGCATCCCGACCAGCGGCGTCGCCCCCGTGACGATCACGGCGGCGACCGAGAACATGCAGACGACGATGGAGCTGTTCATGGCGGCACTCAAGTCCGCCGAGGGCGTCATCCGCGTGCACATCATGGCCGGCTGACAAATGCACAGCACAAAAGCAGCCCCGAACCGACACGGTTCGGGGCTGCTTTTTATCTCATTTATCTCTTGTTCACTCCAGGATCTGCGCGCGGCCGCCGTGCAGCCGGATCTTCCCGGCGCAGAAGCACTTGACCGCCTCGGGCAGGAGCTTCCACTCGGCGTCCGTGAGCACGCGGCGCTTGAGCGTCGTGAGATCGTCGTCGGCGAGCACGGGCACGGCCTTTTGCAGCAGCACCGGGCCGATGCCGCCGTTTTCATCCGCAAGGTAAGCCGTCGCCCCCGTGACCTTCAGGCCGCGGGCGAGCACCGCCTCGTGCACCGCGTCGCCGCGCAGCGTCTCGAACGCCGGAACGAGCGACGGCTGCACCGCGATGACCTTGCCGCGGAAGCTCTTTGCCGTCTCTCGGCCGATGCCGGGGTAAAAGCCCGCGTTAATCACAAGCTCAATGTCCATATCCTTGAGCTTGTTGCGGATGGCCATGTCGTACGACGTGTCGTTCGGAAACACGCTCGGCTCGACGACGACGGTCTCGATGCCGGCATTGCGCGCGCGCTTGAGCGCGTAGGCGCCCGCGTCGGACGAGATGACGGCAACGAGCTGCAGCTCCGGGATCTCGCCGAAGAACACGGAATCGAGCAGGCTCTGCAATTTTGTTCCCTTGCCGGAAACCAGAACAGCACTGCGGATCATAAACAGTTTACTCCTTCCCCAGCAGCCGGGCGGCTGTGGCGCGGTTATTATCCTCCTGCCGGTTGAGCAGTTCGGTGCGGCGGCGCATCTCCTCGCCCCTGCCGGCAAGGGCGACGGCCAAGTCAATCATGTCCGACAGGTCCTTTTCGTTGAGCGCCGCAAGCTGGATGTAGTTATTTTGCTCCACATAGTCGAGAAACGCCGTGACCTTCGGGTCATAGGCGACACCGATGAGCGGCACGCCCTGTCCGGCGGCGAAGATGAGCCCGTGCAGACGCATGGACACGACCGCGGTCATGCGTGAGAGCACGCCGATCACCTCACCCGAGGTCATCTGCTCGTCGATCCGGTAAAACGGGATGCTCAGATGCTCCGTGACGAGCTGGCCGGCCTCGCCGTCGGCGCGGAAGTTGATGCCAAGAAACACCGGCGTCAGCCCGTACTTCAGATAGGCATACACGGCGCCGGCGGCAAACACGGTGGCCTTTTCCTCCATGCCGGGCCATTTGCGCAGCACGAAGCCGATATACTTGCCGCCGATGTCCATATCATGCGCGCGCAGGATGCTGTCGATGCGGCTGTGCTCGGCCGCCGGCAGCGTGAGCGCGGGGTCGGACGCGAGGATGACCTCCGGCCCCGTGACGCCGAACTCCCGGAGCGTCTCCCGGCTGTCCGGCTCGCGCAGCGTGATCTTGTCGACGCAGGTATTGATGACGTGTGCGGCCATCTTCTTGTCGCGCGCATAGACGATCGGGCCGATGCCGCAGCCGTACATCTGCACCTTGCAGCCGCAGCCGTGCGCCATGCGGATCGTGCTGAGATAGTACCACAGGCTCAGGCGGCTCGTAACATCCTGCATGAGGCTGCCGCCGCCGCTGATGAACAGCTGGCTGCGGCGCATGACGCGCCGGATGGCAAACACGCCGAACCGGTGGCAGGCGTTGACGCCGAACGCGCGCTGGGTGTCCTTCGGCCGGCGGGAGAGCACGGTCACGGGCATATGCGCATCGATGCGGCGCATCTCGCCGATGATGGCCTGCAGAATCGCGTCGTCGCCGGTGTTGCCAAAGCCGTATGCCCCGCAGATGAGCACACCGTCGCGCGCGCCGTCGCGCCGGTTTCGCTCCATGCGAAAGACGGCGTTGTAGATCTCCAGCTGGCGCAGGCCGGTGGCCTCCTCGGAAAAGTCGGCCTTGCCGCGCCGGTAGAGCGCCTCGCCCATCTCATGGCGGTAATCGGCATCGAGCGCGAAGCGCGCAAGGTAGGCCGCGAGCATGCGCACATCGCCCGGCTCAATGAGCAGGCCGGTCACGCCGTGCTCGATGATGGCCGGCACGCCGCCGACATTGGACGCGACGGTGGCCAGATGCGCGCGCGCGCCCTCGGGCAGCGCATAGGGAAATGCCTCCGACAGAGACGAGAGGGTGTTGATGTCGAGCGCGCCGTAGAAGCTGTCGAGGTCGTTGACCCAGCCAAGGAAAAAGACGCTGTCGGCAATGCCGAGCTCCGCTGCGAGTGCCTCGAGCTTTTTGCGCTCCATGCCCTCGCCCGCAATGGCGAGGCGCAGCTGCGGGCAGGCCTTTTGCGCCAGCGCCACGGCGCGGATGAGCGTCGGGATGTCCTTGACGGGGTCAAGCCGCGCGGCGATGCCCGCGATCACGTCGCCCTCATGGACGGTATATCCGAACTGCGCAAAATATGCCGCGCGGTCGGTCTTGGGTACGACGTGGGAAAAGTCGAGCCCGTTGTAGATGGAAAAGAGCCGGTTCGGCTCAAAGCCGCGGTCGATCAGCCGCTGGCGGATGGGGTCGGACACGCACACGCGGTAATCGAGCTGGTGCAGGGCCCAGATATTGAGCGTGCCGTAGACGGCGCGGGCAAACGGCCGGCCGAGATAGTCCAGCCGGTAGTCGCTGTGCACGGTGCTGATGACCGGCACGCGCACGCTCCGGCGCAGCAGGGCGCCCATGACGTTGGCCATGGAGCCATGGCAGTGTACCAGATCGTACTCTCCCGCGCGGATCAGCTTTTTGAGCGCGCCGAGATTGGCCGCAAAGCCCCTGTCGAGCACCATCGTCGGGATACCGAGCGCGGCCGCACCGTCGGCAAAATCGCCGCCGCGAAAGCACACGAGCTGCACGTCGATGATCTGACCGAGATATTTCAGCAGGGAGTAAACATGCGTCCGGGCGCCGCCGGTGTCGCCCCCGCTGATGAGGTGGATTACTTTCACTTTGCCCTCCAAAGCACTTGTGCGCACCGCAAAAACACGGTATAATGCGTGCGTACAGGCATTGACACATTCCCGCACAAATGACATGTGCGGATTCAGATTATTATACTGTATGATTCCACTATGGTCAAGTTTTGGAGGCGCGCAATGACGAAAATTTATCTGATCCGGCACGCGGAGGCGGAGGGCAACCTCTACCGCCGCATTCAAGGCCACTGGGACGGCAGCATCACCGTGCTCGGTCTGCAGCAGATCGACGCGCTCGCGCAGCGATTCCGGCACGAGCACATTGATGCGCTCTACTGCAGCAACCTGTCGCGCGCGCGCGTGACAGCCGAGGCGATCACGCGCTATCACGACGTTCCGGCCGTAGCCACGCCGCGCCTGGCGGAGATCCGCATGGGCGTGTGGGAGGGGCGCGCCTGGGGCGACGTGGAGCACGAGTTCCCCGAGCAGATGCGCTATTTCAACACCGACCCCGAAAAGTGGTCCGTGCCCGGGGGCGAGCCGATCCGCGAGGTGCAAAAGCGCATGACGCGCGCGATTCTGGACCTCGCCGCGCGGCACGACGGGCAGACCGTCGCCGTCGTGAGCCACGGCATGGCCATCCGTGCCTATCTGTGCACCGTGCTGGGCATCCCGAACAGCGAGATGTCCACCCTGCCCTACGGTGACAACACGTCCGTGAGTCTGCTGCTCGTCGACGGGGAGCGCACGACCGTGGAATATTATAACGACAACCGCCACCTCCCGCCCGCGCTGAGCACGTTCGGCCGCCAGACCTGGTGGCGCGGCAGCGGCAGCGGCGCGGAAAACCTGCGCTACGAGCAGCTCACATTTCCGCGCGGCGAGGCGTTTTATCTGCAGTGCTACCGCGATGCGTGGTGCAATGTGCACGGCTCGGACGAGGGCTTCGTGCCCGAGCTCTACGCCCGCAGCGCAGCCAAGCACGCGCAGGAGCACCCCGGCTCCGTCGTGCGCGTGCTCAGCGGGGACACCGTGGTCGGTCTGGTCGAGCTCGACCCCGCGCGCGACGAGCAGGCCGGCTGCGGCTGGATCAGTCTGCTGTATATGCTGCCGGAATACCGCGGCCGCGGCTGGGCGATCCAGCTGCTGGGCTACGCGTTCTGGTTTTACGAGAATCACGACCGCACGGCCGTGCGCCTGCACGTGTCGGAAAACAATGCCCGGGCCATCACATTCTACCGGCGCAGCGGCTTCGTGCAGATCGGGCGCGATCCCGGCGTGCGCGAGCGTCTGCTGCTCATGGGGCGGCTCATCCACAGGACAGTGACGCATGGATCGGTGTGATTTTCTGCCCGTCTCCGCCGAGGAGATGCACGAGCGCGGCTGGTGGTGGTACGATGCGCTCGTCGTCGGCGGCGACGCCTATGTCGACCATCCGAGCTTCGGCACGGCGGTCATCAGCCGCGTGCTCGAGGCCGAGGGGCTGCGTGTAGCCGTGCTCGCACAGCCGGACTGGCACGATGCGGAGGCCTTCCGCGCCATGGGCCGGCCGCGGCTGGGCGTGTTCATCGGCGCGGGCAATCTCGACTCCATGGTCGCGCACTACACGGCCGCCAAGCGCCGCCGCAGCGAGGATTTTTACTCCCCCGGCAAGCGCACCGGCTGCCGGCCCGACCGCGCCGCCATCGTCTACTGCAACCGCGCGCGCGAGGCCTTCGGTCCCGATGTGCCGATCATTCTCGGCTCGCTCGAGGCGAGCCTGCGCCGCTTTGCGCACTATGACTACTGGGACGATTCCGTGCGCCGCGCCATCCTCTTTGACGCCCCGGCCGACCTGCTGGTCTACGGCATGGGCGAGGCCGCGACGATCGAGATCGCCCACCGGCTGAAGAAAAAGCAGTCCGTGCACACGATGACCGACATCCCCGGCACGGGCTACATCACGCGCGACCCCTCCGTGTGCAAATTTGACCACATCACGCTCCCGTCGTTCGAGGACGTGCGCGACGACAAGCGCCTCTATGCCGAGGCCACGCGCACCGAATACGCCGAGCACGACCCCGTGCGCGGCCGCGCCATGATCCAGCCGTGCGAGGGGCGCTATCTCGTCATCAACCCGCCCGCCATGCCGCTCGACACCAGGGAGCTCGACCGCGTGGCCGACCTGCCCTACACCCGTGAGTGGCACCCGATGTACGAGCCGCTCGGCGGCGTGCCCGCGATCGAGGAGGTGCGCTTCAGCGTGATCCACAACCGCGGCTGCTTCGGCGGGTGCAATTTCTGCGCGCTGGCGTTCCACCAGGGCCGCATGATCACGAGCCGCAGCCACGCGAGCGTCATCCGCGAAGTCGAGGCCATGACGCACCACCCGCTCTGGAAGGGCTACGTGTCCGATGTCGGCGGCCCGTCGGCGAATTTCCGCCACCCGTCGTGCAAGCAGCAGAAAGAGCGCGGCATGTGCCCGAACCGGCTGTGCCTTGCGCCGACGCCCTGCCCGAACATCGACGCCGATCACTCGGACTACCTCGCCCTGCTGCGCAAGCTGCGCCAGATCCCCGGTGTGAAGAAGGTGTTCGTGCGCAGCGGCATCCGCTACGACTATATGCTCTGCGACGACAACGACGCGTTCTTCCGCGAGCTCGTGCGCTATCACATCTCCGGCCAGCTCAAGGTCGCGCCTGAGCACTGCATCGACACCGTGCTCGACTACATGGGCAAGCCCCACATCGGCACGTACGAGCGCTTCATGGACGAATACCGCCAGCTCAACAACAAGTATGATAAGGAACAGTACGTCGTGCCGTACCTCATGAGCTCGCACCCCGGCAGCACACTTGCCGACGCCGTGGCCCTCGCGGAGTATCTCAACCGCCGCGGCCGCCAGCCCGAGCAGGTGCAAGATTTCTACCCCACCCCCGGCACGATCAGCACCTGCATGTACCACACCGGCATCGACCCGCGCACGATGAAGCCGGTCTACGTCGCCAAGACGCCGCACGAAAAGGATATGCAGCGCGCGCTGCTGCAGTGGCGCCGCCCGGATAAGCGCCGCCTCGTCATTCAGGCGCTGCACGAGGCCGGGCGCGAGGATCTGATCGGCTTCGGCAAGGATTGCCTCGTGCGCCCGATGACCGACCGGCGCAAGCAGCCCAGGCCCGCCGGGCAAGCCCCCGCCCCGCGCAAATACGGCAAGGTCTACGGCGGCGGCAAAAAGCCCGCAGCCGCACGCAGCGCGCAAAACGCAAAGCCCGGAAAGTCCGCCAAGCCCGCCGCCTCCGGAAAGTCCGGCGGCAAGCCCGGCAGCAAACCCGGAAGATCCGGTGCGAAAGGCGGCCGCCGATGAGCTATCTCTTCGTCTACCTTGCCGCCGTCAACGTCATTGCCTTCGCCGCCATGGGCATCGACAAGGCGAAGGCGCGCGCAGGCAAGTGGCGCATCGCGGAGAGCACGCTCTTCGCCCTCGCCGCACTCGGCGGCGCGCTCGGCGGCACGCTCGGTATGCGCGCCTTTCACCACAAGACGAAGCACAAGGAATTTCGCTTCGGCTTTCCCGCGCTGCTCGGCGTGCAGTGCGCGGCTGTGGTGTATCTCATTTTGATCTGGAAGCAGGTGATCTGATATGACGCCCACCCTACTCGCCTATCAAATCGAGCCCGGAAAGCTCGGCAGGATGCAGGTCGTATGCCTGCGGCTCGGCATCCGCGTGCAGGCGGTCGACCCGGCCGATTTCGGTCAGCCGATCGGCGCGCTGGCCGGTGTGCTGCCGCGCGCAACCGGCGCACCCGCCGCCCCGCTCCCGGGGGAGATGCTCGTCCTGGCGCACTTTCGCCCCGGTATGCTCGAGGGGCTGCTGCAGGGACTTCGCGCCGCGCATGTCCCGCCCGTCGCGCTCAAGGCCATGCTGACGGACACGAACGCCGCGTGGACAGCTCCGGCGCTCTACGCCGAGATCGCCAAGGAGCACGCCGCCATGCACGGCGGCGGCCGCGCACACAAGGCGTGAAAAAATCGCGCGCTGCGCGCAAAACACGGATTGACAAGCGCCCGTGCCTGTACTATTCTATGGGCACGGGTGCGCACCTACCGGCAGTCAGGCGAGGAGAGTCTGACTGCTTTTGTATTTGCCGCCGACATCCCAGAGGAGAGCCCGCATATGAAACAAAATCCGATTCGTCAAGTTGTTTTCCCCATTCTCGCCGCGCTCATCTGGGGCACGGCCTTCGTCGCGCAGGACGTCTGCGCCGACACGATCGGCGCGTTCACCTTCAACGCCGCGCGCTATGCCATCGCCGTGCTCGCGCTGCTGGTGCTGATCGCGGTGCGCAGCGCCGTGCATAAGGACGCCGCGCAGCCCACGGCGGAGGAAAAACGCGCCGGACGCAAACAGCTCTGGCTCGGCGGCTTTTGCTGCGGCACGGCGCTGGCCATCGCCTCGAACTTTCAGCAGGCCGGCATCGTCGCCGGGACGGACGCCGGAAAGGCGGGCTTTCTCACGGCGCTGTACGTGGTGCTCGTGCCGCTGTTCGGCCTGTTTTTTAAACGCAAGGTCAGCCTGCCGGTGTGGGTCGCGGTCGCGCTGTCGGTCGTGTCTCTGTACCTGCTGTGCATCAAGGGCAGCTTCCGGCTCGCTGCGGGCGACCTGCTCGTGCTCGTGTGCGCGGTGTGCTTTGCCGTGCACATTCTGGTCATCGACCGCTTCAGCGCGACGTGCGACGGGGTGAAGCTCAGCTGCGTGCAGTTTCTGTTCGCAGCGCTGTGGTCCGGCGTGTGCATCCCGTTTTTCGAGCACGTCGATGCCGCCGCCCTGCTCTCGTGCGCGCTGCCGCTGCTGTATGTGGGCGTGTTCTCGTGCGGCGTGGGCTATACCCTGCAGATCCTCGCACAGAAGGGCTCGAACCCCACGGTCGTCACCATCCTGCTGAGTCTCGAGAGCGTGTTCGCCGTCATCGCGGGCGCGATCATCCTGCACCAGAGCATGACCCCGCGCGAATACCTCGGCTGCGTGCTGATGTTCCTCGCCGTCGTCCTCGCGCAGATCCCGCTACCGGCCAAGGCCGCCCGCGCGGAAAGTAAATAAGACCGCATTCCCCGCGTGAAATCCCCGCCAAACGGCGGGGATTTTTTTGCACAGATTTGCGAGCTTGTTCCAATATCCCCTTGCATTTTTGCCCAAATGGGGCTATAATTCTTGTCAAGAAATTCACAGTAAATGTATGCACAAGGAGGTCGATTCCCATGAAACTGACACCCGAACAGCAGGCCGTGCTCGACGGCAGCAAGGGCGAAGTCATGGCCAAGGTCATGAAAACGCTCGTCATGTACGGCGATGCCTTCGGCGCGGAAAAAATGGTGCCCATCACGAGCACCTACGGCCACACGGTCATCAGCTTCGGCATCAACGCCATGAAGCCGGTCTACGACCTGTACGATCAGCTCATTGAAGCCGGCGCGTTTTCCGAGCAGAAATTCACCGCCGACCCGCTCCCGCTCGACAAGAACGTCCCCTCGAATCCGCTGCAGGATCTGGTGTTCCGCAAGTTCATGTACAAGCAGCAGGCACGCTATGAGGAGCAGCTGCGCAGACTCGGCATCCTCAGCGACAAGGACTACACCTGCACCTGCTACCTCGACGAGGTGGGCAACAAGCCCAAGCAGGGCGAGGTGCTCTCGTGGGCGGAGTCGTCCGCCGTGGTCTACGCCAACAGCGTGCTCGGCGCGCGCTGCAACCGCAACTCCGGCATGATCGAGCTCATGGGCTCGATCGCGGGCTGCGTGCCGTACTTCGGCTTTCTGACCGACGACGGACGTAAGGCCGACTGGATCGTTGAGGTGCGCACGACGAAAAAGCCCGAGCCGCAGCTGCTCGGCTCCGCCATCGGCATGAAGGTCATGGAACAGGTGCCGTATGTCAAGGGGCTCGACCAGTGGCTCGGCACGGAGATCAACGAGGATGCCATCGCGTATCTCAAGGACTTCGGCGCGGCCACCGCGTCCAACGGTGCGGTCGGTCTGTACCACATCGAGCACCTCACGCCCGAGGCCGTGCAGCAGGGCGAGGCGCTCATCCGCGACGGCGCGCCGGTGTACGTCATCGACGATGCGGAGCTCCGGCGCGTGCGCGAGAGCTATCCGTGCGTGTGGAAGAACCGCAACGCCAAGCCGAAGCTGTGCTTCATGGGCTGCCCGCACATGACGCTCCACCAGCTCATCGACACGACCGAGCGCGTCGAGGAAAGTCTGCGGGCGCACGGGCAGAAAAAGGTCTGCATCCCGACGGTGTTCACCGCCGCGCCCGGCGTCATCGAGGCGTTTGAAAAGACGCCTTACGCCGCCCGCCTGCGCAGCACCGGCGTCGTGCTCAGCTACATCTGCCCACTCATGTACATGAACAACCCGCTCAGCAAGGCCATGCCCGTCATCACCTCGTCGAACAAGCTGCGCACGTATTCGACCGCGCGCTACTACACCGAGGACGAGATCATCACCATGATTACGAAGGGGGCGAAGTAAGATGAAACAGTTTCAGGGCCGCGTCATCTGCCCCGGCACGTGCGAGGCGGAAGCCCTCGTGTCGCACGGCGGCTTCAACACGCTCGCCAGCTACCAGATGGCCTTGATGTTCCACGACAAGCAGGTCAAATGCGGCGACCAGAACAACCCCGACCTGTACAAAAAGCCGATGATCGGCAAGGCGCTGTGCCTGCCGGAGACCATCGGCTCGACCACCGGCGGTATGGTGCTCTACACTGCCTGCGCCTCCGGGCAGCAGCCGGCGTGCATGCTCTTTTCCAAGCACATCGACTCGCTGGCGGCCTCGGGCGCGATCCTCGCGTCCGTGTGGACGGACGCCGATATGCCGGTCATCGACTGCCTGGGCGACGAATTTCTCGCCGCCGTGCAGACGGGACAGACCGTGCGCATCCGCGACGGCGGCATCGTCGAGATCGTGTAAACGCCTGCACAACAAAACAAAACGGGGCTGACCGGCCGGTCAGCCCCATGAACATGTGAAAAAACCATACAGCGTGTGCCGCCCGCATGCAGCACGTCTTCTGCCGGAAAACCGCATGGCTTTCCGACCGTCTCAGCCGGATCCCCCTCGGGTGATCCGGTCTTATTCTTTTATTCGTCAGAACGTTCCTGTGTCTGCGCCGCGCCGCCGTCATCCGTGACGGGCTGCACGGGCTCGCCCCACTGAAACGCGATGCTCACGGACTTGTCCAGCTCCTCGGAGCGGTAACCGTAGTGGATCGTGCTGCCCTGCGGCTGACCGTGCGTGCGCTCGATGGCACCCGGCTGGCAGTCCTTGCTCGCAAGGATGCCCCAGTCGCGCATATACAAAATGACCGGCAGCAGGAGCTTTCCCGCCTCGGTGAGTGAATACTCGACACGCTTGGGCTTCTCGTCATACTCGGTGCGCTTGATGATGTTATATGACTCGAGCTCCTGAAGCTGCTGCGTGAAGATCTTGTGCGAGATGTCATAGGGCACGAGCCGCTTGAGCTCCCCGTAGCGGCACACGCCGCCGGGCGCGCTGTGCAGGTACCAAAGAATATAGGGTTTCCATTTGCCGCTGATGGCCGAAAAAGCAAAATTCAGCGTGCAGGATTCCAGTGTGTGAATGTAGTGATCCATCGCGATCCCCCGTTTCTCTGATTTGGCGCCGCCGGGCGCGGCGCTGTACTTTTGATCATTCTATCATCAAAGCGCCCGAAATGCAATCGCAGCAAATTCCAGCGCTGATCGCAATGCAAAGCTGCCGCCGAGTGACCTCGGCGGCAGCTTCGTTTTGGGGGGAGGATGTATAGAAGGTGCGGTTACGATCAGAATGCAGACTTGTAGAGGCAGGTCGGGTTGTAGGGGTAGAGAATGTTGTTCTTCTCCACCGTGTCGCAGCCGTCGAGCGCCTTGATGAGCTGCTCGGTGGTCATCGTGACGCGCACATCGCCATAGCCGAGCGCGCCGGTGGCACGGTCGCCGCGGCAGCCGAGGGACAGGCCGATCTTGCCGTCCTTCATGGTGCGCATCCACGTGTCGGCGCAGTTGGACTCGCCGCTGAACGGGAACTCGAGCTTCTGCCAGTCGGTCTCGACATAGCAGGCCAGCAGGTGGAAGGCCGCCTGCGTCGGAAGCTGCAGGCAGATGACGTCCGGCTCTTCGATGTTGCAGTTGCACAGCGAGGAGCAGACGATGCCGGCGTAGGGCTTCTCCGGGATGTACTCGAGGTTGGACTGGATGTGCTTGATCGCGTCCGCCTGCTCGTGGTGCCACGGGGTGGGCTGCTTATACAGGATCGCGCCGTCCAAGAACTCCTGCGTCAGCTCCATGCAGCCGTTGTTCATGGCGCAGTAGTAGCCGGAGAAGTGGTCGGGCGTCAGGCCGAACGTGCCCTGGAAGTGCGCTGCCATGCCGATGAGCTTGCAGGTCGAGGCCTTGTTCTGGCAGAACTCGATGTCGGGGATCGCGTCGAACTCTTCCGGCGTCTTGATGAACTTCATGGCGACCGGGTGCTGCGTCGGGCGAAGCGTCAGGAAAATGCGGTCACTGAGCTGTTTCCACTGTTCTTTCGTAAGTTTCATAGTACACACTCCAATTTTTGCGTGCAGCGGGCGCGGCCGCCGGAGGGCGGGGCGCGCGCTCACCGCATAGTATTTGAATTGTATTCGACATGTGCGCGCCGTCGGGCGCGCGATCAGTGATTGTCTAAGGGAGCGCCACCGGCACGGGGCACGATGGCGTGTGTGCGCCGGTCAAGCCGGACACGGCTCACTTCTTGCCCCAGCCGCCGACGCAGAAGATCGTCTCGCCGGTGATGTAAGAGGCGTCGTCAGAAGCGAGGAAGCACGCGATGTTCGCCTGCTCTTCGGGCTGCGCCATTCTCTGGATCATGAGCTTCGGCGCGGTGTAGGTCGGGAAACGGGTGCGCGGCACTTCCGTGACCATCGGTGTATCGGTAGAGCCGGGGCAGAAGCAGTTGGCACGGATGCCGTACTCGGCAAGCTCCACGGCAACGCCCTGCGTCATCGTGGCGATCGCGCCCTTGCTGGCAGCATACGGCGTCGAGTTCGGGCACGCGCAGCGGACGTTGATGGAGGCCGTGTTGACGATGGCGCCCTTGGTCCCGTGCGCCACGAAGGCGCGCGCGGCAGCCTGCGTGCTGTTGAAGCAGCCAAAGTAATTGTTGTGAACGATGCGGGCGTGCTCTTCCTCGGTGACATTGAGGAAGTCCTTGAACAGATTGATGCCGGCGTTGCCGAACATGACATCAAAGCCGTTGAACTTGTCATAAGCGGCCTGAACGAGCGCATCGACCTGCGCTCTGTTGGTGACATCGCAAACCTGGCACCAGCAGTTATCAGCGCCGAGTTCCTGCGTGATTTCTTCAAAAAGAGTATCGTGGCGCGCACCGATGACGATCTTGCCGCCGTCGCTGACGAAGCGGCGTGCGATCGCGCGGCCGATGCCGGTCGTGCCGCCCGTAATCACGGCCACCTTACCCGCAAATCTGTCGGAAGTTGACATGAAACTCCACTGCCTTTCTGTAAATAAGTTTTTGTTAAAGTTTTGCTTTTCGGACTGGTACTTTCAAAAAAGTTACCATGGCGCAAGCGTTTGGGGTCACTCGCACCGTGCTTTTCTAGAGCACACTCTACGTGTTACTCTACGATATGGACACAAATTTGTCAAGCAGGATAATTAAAAAATTATCAACAATTTTGACGTTTTCGTTTTGTCGATACTGCACGAAAAACGCGATTTTGTTCAAAAATTCGCGCCTTGTGAAAAATTTCGCTTTACATTTTCGGATGCATGTGATAAAACCATGACAGAGTCCGCGCACAGAGCGTGCTCTATAGGGAACGCACCTTCCCCTGCAATATCCGCATTCCCGAAATATAAAGAAGGGATGGGATTCTGTGCAGCTGTCGACACCGAAACAGGTCCAGACACAGGAAACGAAACAGAAGATCTACAAGGCCGCGTCCTCCATTCTAAAGAAAAAGGGCTACGCCTATCTCACCGTCAGCAACATCTGCGCGGTCGCGGGTGTTTCGAACGGGACGTTTTTCTACCACTTCAAAACAAAAGACGAGCTGCTGGTCTATTATAACTACCAAAAGTTTGCGGAGTTTCGCGAGAAGAACAACTTCGGCGAGGCCGTGGCCGGCAAAACCTTCGACGAGCGCATCCTGCTGTTCTATTATTATTGGAGCGACTACATGGTCGAAGTCGGGCTCGACTTTTGCTGCAACTACTACAACACCAAAAACACCTCGATCGACACGCGCCGCTGGCATCAGCGCCAGCCGGCCTACGTCTGGGGCTATCCCGACAGCTGCCTGCAGGAGGCCGCCGAGCAGGGACTGCTCAAGCCCGGCTACCCGCCGGATCACTACGGTGAGGTCGTCGTGACGATCATGAAGGGCATCGCCTTCGACTGGTGTCTGAGCGGTGCGGCGTTCGATATGCACGAGCGCCTGGACGAGATCATGGTGCCGTATCTCAGGAGCATCCAGACGGCCCCGCCGGAGACGACCGGCGCATAAGACGCGATCACACTGTCAAGCAGACAGAAAAGCAATAGAGTACACTCTTCCGGCAGACGGCGCTCACCGACGCAGTTGGGGCTGCGGAGCACCGCGCTGACGACTTTATTGCCTGACAGTCGGATCTAATACAATAGTGAATTGGAGAGTATTTATGGACATTTTGATTCTCGTAGCGGCCGTTCTGCTCATCGGCCTGTTCTGCTACAAAAATGTGCCCACCCTGATTGGCGGCATTGTCTGCTCCGTCATTCTGATGATCATCTACAAGATGAATATCGTCGATGGCCTGTTTGACACCTACATGGGCGGTCTTGTCGGCTTCATGAAATCCTGGATGATCCTGTTCTTCCTCGGCGCTCTGTTCGGCAAGCTGCTCGACGTGACCGGCGGCTCGGACAGCCTCGCGCGCGTCATCCTCAACCTCGTCGGCCCGAAGAACGTCTCCCTCGGCGTGTGCCTGTTCACCGCCATCCTCGCCATGGCCGGCATCTCCAGCTTCATCAGCCTGTTCATCTGCTACCCCATCGCGCTCAAGCTCTGCCGCAAGGCGAACATCAACCGTGCGTCCGTCATCGCCGGTTACTCCCTCGGCCTCAACTTCGGTCTGGCCATCCCCTGGGTGCCCGTGACCAACAACGTCCTGTGCGCCAGCTACTTCGGCACCGATGTCAGCGCGGGCGGCCTGCTCGGCCTGTTCGTGTCCATCGTGTTCATCGTTGTCGGCATGCTCTACATCAAGTGGTATGAGAAGCGTCTGGCCGCCGCCGGCAAGGGCTACGCCCCCGCTTACGGCACCGGCGCGCTCGAGGAGAACAACGACCTCGACGAGGACGCCAAGAAGGGCCCGCACTGGATCCTTTCCGTCATCCCCATGCTCATCCCGATCATCGTGCTCAACATCTTCAAGATCCGCGTTGAGTTCGCGCTGCTGTGCGGTGTCGCTGCCGTCATCATCCTGCAGTTCAAGTATCTGCCCCGCGACTGGGATGCCAACCGCAAGACCGTCACCGATTCCATCTCCATGTGCATGACCACGCTCATCAACGCCGCCGCCATCGTCGGCTTCGGCGCTGTCGTGCAGAACTGCCCCGGCTACGCGATCGCCGTGGAGAAGATCCTCTCCTACGAGGGCAGCCCGCTCATGATCACCTTCGTCGCCACGAACCTCATCGCTGGCATCGCAGGCTCCTCCTCCGCCGGTCTGGTCCTCGCGGCTCCCGTCCTGCAGCAGGCCGCTGCCATGACCAACGCCGCCGTGTTCCACAGAACGACCGTTCTGGCGTCCCTGGGTCTGGACTCCCTGCCGAACGCAGGCTTCCTGCAGACCGAGTGCACCGTCGCCGGTGTGAAGTTCAAGGATGTCTACTTCCCGGTCATCTTCGCGCTGACCGTCGTGCTGACCATCCTGCGCTGCCTGCTCTACATGGGTCTGGCCGCCGCGTTCGGTCTCACCTGATCGCAGGTCGAAATGACAAAAACCATATAAAAAAGCTCCGTTTCCGATCGGAAACGGAGCTTTTTTGCGTGCCGTCAGCGGCTGTGCTTTTTGCTCTTGTGCGCCTTGTCGGGCGCGACGCCCTCGGCCTCGGCCACGGCGTCCACGGTCGCCTGCAGCGCATCGAGGCGGGCGTTGACGGGCTTGAGCGCCTTTTTGACCTCCTGCGCGACGATGGCCCGATACACCCGGCAGTGCACCGCGGCAGCGCCGAGCGTGACGGCGGTGACCGTGCCGCCGGCGATGAGCGCGGCGCGGCGAACGCGCGGCGAACGCATCACCTGTACGGCAACGGTGCGCAGGCCCGGCCTGCGCAGCTGCCCGGCCGCATCGGCCGCAAGCGCGGCGAGCTCTTTGCCGCTGTCCACGGTCTGGCGCAGGAGCGCGAGCTCCTGCTGCAGGGCCTGGATCTGCTGTTTGCGTCTCATGTCCTCTCTCCTCCCTTTTTATGCGCGTCTCAAAGCGCGACGGGCGCGCCGTTGAGCGCGGCCTCGACCAGCGTGTCGCCCTCGTAGCGCAGCTTGAGCAGGAAAAACGGCGCATCCTCCGCCAGCAGCCGGAAGAAGATCTTGTCGCCCTCCCACATCGGCAGCGCCGGGACAGCCGCCTTATCGACCCAGCTCAGCACGCCCTCATTGCACGCGCGCAGCGTGCCGGTAAAGCCGCCGGCCGTGAAGAGGTACATATACTCCCCCTCCCACGTGTCAGACAAAAACGTCACCACGCCGCGGCAGCGCCAGTCGGTCAGCGTCAGACCGGTCTCCTCATACGCCTCGCGCAGGAGACATTCGTCCGGCGTCTCATTGCCCTCGAATTTTCCGCCGATGCCGACCCATTTGTCGTGATTGAGATCGTTTTCCTTTTTCACGCGGTGCAGCATGAGATACTGCTGCCCGCGCTCGATATAACAGAGTGTGGTGTTGCGCATGCTCCGGCCTCCCTTTGCCCCCAGTATACAAAAACCGCCCGGCGCTTGCAAGCACCGGGCAGGTATTTTTTGCTTCAGATGAGCACGCCGTCGCAGTGGTCGATCTCGTGCTGGATGATCTGTGCCGTCCAGCCGGTGAACGTGCGCACGCGCGTCTGCAGCGCCTCGGTCTGCCACCGGACCTTGATGCTGCGCCAGCGCCTGGCCGTGCGCTTGCCCGTCAGCGACAGGCAGCCCTTCCTCTGCGGTGTACGGCTCGGTCCGGCGGAGGATGACGGGATTGAGCATGACGGTGGGCGTGCCGTTGTCGTCAAAGATGATGATGCGCTTGCGCACGCCGATCATGTTGGCGGCCATGCCGACGCAGCCCTGCCGGTGTGCGGCAAGCGTGTCGCGCAGATCCTGCGCCACGGGCAGATCCGCCGCCGTCGCAGGCTCGGACGGCTGCATGAGAAAGAAGCGGTCGGTACAGATGCTGCGGATCACAGGCGCTCCTCCTGTCCGTAATACGCGCACAGAAACGACAAAAACGTCCGTGCCGATGTACCCGCCGCATTGATGGACTTGACCGCGGCGCCGAGGCGCAGCGCGATCGGCTGCTCAAGCTGGAGCACGCGCACGCGCTCCTCATACCCGACGAGCGAGAACGACGAGAGCACCGCCACACCGAGCCCCGCCGCGACCATGGAGAGGATCGCCCCGTCGTCCGACGCCGAGACCTCGACGCGCGGCGCGTCCGCCGGGAGAAACGGCTCGATATACTGATCCGGGCTCGAGAGAAACGGCTCGCGCAGCAACCGCTCCAGCGGGATGGTATCCCCCTCCCACGGGAAGTCCGGCGGCACGACGGCCACGAGCGGCGCGTCCGCCAGCGGCTGAAAATCAAAGCCCTTCGCGCGCGCCTCGTCCACGAGGGCGAGCTGGATACGCCCGCTCGCAAGCGCGGCCTGCAGCTCTTCGCTGCGCACGAGCACGTCCAGCTGGATCTCCGGGTGCTCGGCGCGGAAGGCACGCAGCAGCTCCGGCAGGCGGGCGCGCGCAATGCTCGCAAAGCAGCCGATGCGCAGCGTGCGCTTGCGCGGGTCGCTCTGCTCGGCGGCCTCCTGCAGGAGCGTGTCGCAGGCGCAGACTACGTTTTGAATATAGGGCAGCAGCTGCCTGCCCGCGTCCGTCAGGCGGATGCCCTGACTGTCACGCTCGAGCAGCGTACAGCCGATTTCCGCCTCCAGTTTGTTGACCAGATGTGTCATTGCGGACTGGGTATAGCCCAGCTGCGCCGCCGCTTTGCTGAAGCTGCCGCAATCGACCGCCGTCAGCAGGGCGCGAAGTTTACCGTCGTCCATGCGCTGCCTCCTTATCTGCATTTTGCACCTCCATCATACCATGAATTTGTGTCAATTTCACATAAAATCACAGAAAAAGAATAAAAAGATTTCCACCGATGTCATGCGTTTTTTTCATACCCACATGAAGAAGTCTCGGTTCTCTTTTATCAATAAAAATGATACGCTATATTCGAAAAAAGGAAACGGGAGTCCCTTTTTGGGAAATCAAAGGAGAGAAAATCATGAAAGAAACGAAAAACCGGGCCGGCCGCGATATCATCGTTGTTGGCTTTGCCCTGTTTTCCATGTTCTTCGGCGCTGGGAATGTGATCTTCCCGCCGTATCTGGGCATGGAATCCGGACCGGCGTGGCTGGCCGGATTCAGCGCGTATTTCATCGCGGACATCGGTCTTGCGCTTGCCGCCATGTTTGCGCTGCTGCGCGTCGGCAGCAGTGAGGCCGTGCTCCAGCGCGTCGGCCGTGTGCCGGCCGAGATCCTCATGTGCGCGATCATCCTGTGCGTCGGCCCGATGGTCGCCATCCCGCGCACATCCGCCAGCACGTTCGAAATGGCCATCGCGCCGAATCTGCCCGGCGTGTCGGCCGTGGTGTTCTCGGTGCTGTTTTTCGCGCTCATCCTCGCGCTGTGCATCCGCGAGTCCGCCGTGGTGGACATCGTGGGCAAAGTGCTCACGCCGCTGCTGCTGCTCGGCCTTGCGGCCATCATCGTCAAGGGCATTGTCACGCCGCTCGGCACGATCGCGGCCGAGACGAAGATCGACAGCGCCGTCGTGACCGGTGTCAAGTCCGGCTACCAGACCATGGACGCGCTCGCTGCGCTGCCGTTCGGCATCCTCGTGCTGCAGAGCGTGGTCGACAAGGGCTACACCGAGCCGGGCAAGAAGTTCCGCATCATGAGCGGCTCGTCCATCCTCGCGTGTGTGCTGCTGCTGGCCGTCTACATGGGGCTTGCGTACCTCGGCGCCACCGTCTCGGCGCAGTACACGAGTGAGATCGGCCGCGCCCAGCTCGTCATGGCCATCGTCGAGGCGCTCATGGGCAAGACCGGCATGATCCTCTTCGGCATCGTTGTCGGACTCGCGTGCGTCACGACCGCCGTGGCGCTCACCAGCTCCGCCGCCGCTTACTTTGCCAAGCTCTGCCGCGGCAAGGTTTCGTATCCGGTGTTCGTCATCGCCATCTGCGTGTTCAGCGCCGTCGTGTCGAACCTCGGCCTTGACCGCATCGTCGCCATCGCCGCCCCGGTGCTGGACATCGTCTACCCGCCGACGCTCGTGCTCATCTTCATCGCGCTCGTGCGTCCGCAGCTGCCCGACCGCATCAGCCGCGGTGCTGCCCTCGGCGCGCTGCTCATGAGCGTGCTGTGTACGCTTGACGGCTACGGTGTGCCGCTGACGTTCCTGCACAAGCTGCCGCTGTTTGATCTCGGCTTTGCATGGGTGCTGCCGGCGGTGCTCTTCGGTGCTGCGGCTGCCCTGCTGCCGGTGCGCAGGGAGCGCACGGCCAAGGCAAAGGCCGAGCGCCGCGCCTGCCTCGACGAGAACTGACCGATCAGGTAAGCAAATCTGTGCCTCCCCCGCGGGTATATCCCGCGGGGGAGGCTTTTTTGTCCACTGCGGGCGCAGCGCAAGCAAAAAGCCGGGGCGCGGCCGCGCCGAATACGCTCGGACGCCGCCGCACCCCGGTCGGGAGTTCGGATATCAGCCGATCATGTGGCCGGGAAGCCATGTCACGATCTGCGGGAAGAGGATGCACAGCACAAACACCAGCACCTGCAGCGCCATAAACGGCCAGATACCGTGGATCGTCTCTGCCGTTGTGATGCGGTCTTTTGCGACACCCTGGAAATAGAAGATGGACGCCGCCATCGGCGGGGACAAAAACGCCGTCTGCATGATGATCGCCATCATCGTCAGGAAGTAGCAGGCGTCGAAGCCGGCCGCCGTCGCGATCGGCACGAAGATCGGGATCGTGATCATGCACACCGCGATCCAGTCCATCAGGAAGCCGAGCAGGAACACGACCGCCATCATCAGCGCAAACAATCCCCACTTGCCCAGCGGCAGGTGCACGAACAGGTTCGTGACGGCGTTGCTGCAGCCGAGGCGCATAAAGACCGTGACGAACAGGTTGCCGAACGCAGACACGGCGTAGACCATGCTCGTGAGCTTGATGGACTCGATGAGCGTCTTTTTGATGACCTGCGCGTTGATCGAATGCGTCAGCAGCGCGATGAGAAACGACGCCACCACGCCCAGCGCCGCAGCCTCCGTGGCCGGGCACCAGCCGAGCCAGATCGCACCGAGCACCGAGAAAATGACCAACGCGACCGGCAGGACGTTGACGATCACACCCCAGATGACCTGCTTGCGCGAGTAGCGCGCGAGCTGCTCGGCAGGCATGGGCGGGGCGTAGTCCTTTTTCACAACGGCGACGATCTTGATATAGACGATGTAGGCCGCACCCAGCAGCAGGCCGGGAACGATCGCGCCGTAAAACAGCTGGCCGACGGATACATTGGCGGCCGAGCCCATAAAGACCAGCATGATGCTCGGCGGGATGAGGATGCCGAGCGTGCCGCCGGAGACGATCACGCCTGCGGTGAGGGACTTGTTGTACTTCGCGTCCAGCATCGGGCCGACGAACAGCAGACCCATCGAGACAACGGACGCGCCGACGATGCCGGTCGTCGCGGCAAAGAGGATGGCGATGAGCGTCGCCGCGATCGCCATGCCGCCGCGCTGGCGGCCGAGGGCAACGGAGAGATTATCAAACAGGCGGCCGGCCACGCCGGACTGATTGAGCAGCTGCCCCATCAGCACGAACAGCGGCACTGCCAGAAGGTTATAATCCTTGCAGTATTTGAAAATGCTGAAATACACGGTCTGGAACACGCCGGGACCCCAGAAGGCGAGACCCGACAGGATCGCCACGCCGCCGAGCGCGGCAAACAGATAATAGCCGGAGAAAATGAACACCAGCAGCAGGATGCCCATAATGGCTGCGATCGTAAGTCCGCTGACTGTCATTGCTCACCCTCCCGCTTCGCTGCACGCAGACGCTGCACCAGCTGAATGATCTCCGCCAACCCCTGCAGCGTGAGAATGATGAGGCTGATGGACATGACGATCTTGGTCGGCCAGATGGGTGCGTTCCACGAGCCGGTGCTCAGCGTCTCGAGCTTGGAGACGGAGACGACCGCATTTTTGATGCACTCATACGACCCGCCGATCGTCAGCGGCAGAAACAGCACCGCATACAGGATCAGATCCAGAATGCAGTGCGCCTTTTCCGGCAGCTTCGACGACAGCGCGTCGATACGCACCATCGCGCCGCTTTTCATCGCGTAGCCGAAGCCGAGCACGGCCGCGCAGCCGCCGATGAGAAAGCACGTGCCGGACGCCCACGTCGTCGGATGATTAAAGACGTTGCGCGACACGATCTCGATCAGAAAAACAATAACCAGCGGCACCAGCAGGTAAGCCGCCACCAGGCCGGAAACCTCCGAGACCTTATTTGCAAACGCAATGAACCTGTCGCCGAAGCCGGCGTGCGTGTTCTGCGCGGAAGATTTCATCATGTTTTGACCCCTCTCTGCCAAGCGGGCGGCACACGGTAGGCCTGTGTGCCGCCGCTGTGCTGCGCTTATTTTGCCGTGGCCGCCTCGCTCCAGTCGCTGACGGAGGCGATGTACGCCTGCTGTGATCTGTAGATCTTCTCAAACAGCGGGTTTGCCGCGCACTTTTCCTCATAATATTCCTGCGCGACCTGCTGGATCTTGTCCAGATCCTCGTCCGGCATGCGGTAGATGGTCAGCTTGCCCTGCGCCTCCAGCTCGCGGAACTGCTCCCACGCCTTGCCGTTGGCGGCGCGGTCCTCCGCCCAGTTTTGCGCCATCATGGCCGTGCAGGCAAGCTTGATGATGTTCTGCGTCTGCGCATCGAGACCGTCCCAGATGTTGCGGTTGATCAAAAACAGGTACACCGAGCAGCTCTGGTGCACGCCGGGCACCGTCAGATACGGTGCGACCTCCTGAAAGCCGGCCGCCCAGTTGGCCGACGGGCTGGAATACTCCGCCGCGTCGATCGTGCCGTGCGAGAGCGCCTCGTAGCAGTCGCCGCCGTCCATCGTCACGACGGACGCGCCGAGCCGCGTCTCGATGTTCGCCCAGTCGGACACGCCGCGGATCTTCAGACCCTTGATGTCGTCCAGGCATTTGATGGGCTTGGTGGAGTGGTAGAGGATCTCCGAGTCAACGACACCGCACGGGAACGCCACGACGTTGCTGTCGATCTGCGCCATGACCTCGTCGAGCACCTGCTGCCCCTCGCCGGCAATGTACCAGCCCATGTACTCATCAAACGTCATGCCCACGGGCAGCGTGCTGAGGATGCCGAGGCTGTCGTCGGAGAAGTTGGTGGCCGCCGTCTGCGCGCAGTCGAGCGTGCCGTTGGAGACCGCCTGCAGCATCTCCGTCGTCGGCACGATGGAGTTGGTGGCAAGGCACTCCATGGTCACGCGGCCGCCGGAGGCCTCCACGATCGCCTTCGACAGGTCGGACGCGTACTGGTACGGCCCGCCGCCGGAGCCCCATGCGCACTGATACGCAAGATTATAATGTTGTCCGCTTGCAGCAGCGCCGGAATCCACACTCCCGCAGCCTGCAAGAAGCGCTGCGGCCATCACGGCCACCAGCAACCCGGAGAGAATTCGCTTTGCTTTTTTCATGTCGGTCGCTCCTTTTTTTGCTTGCCCGCCGGCGCGCGCGGCGCGGAAAACGGCGGGTGCGGATCGATGTTGTCTCGATTATAACAAGTTGATTTTATTTTAACAATTACGAACTTTTTTGTATGTACTTACTCTTTGGTTCATCGTTACAAAAAAGTGCGTTATTGAAATCACAAAGATTTTTTGGTAGAAATAAACCAACGATTGCGATCGCCCACGCTGCCGCGCAGCGTCCGGAGCCGGCGTGTGCGTGCAAAACAGGAGGTATACTATGGAACTGAAAAAAGTATTTGAGCCTGGCAAGATCGGCAACCTTGAGCTGAAAAACCGCCTTGTCGTCAGCGCCATGTCTTCTCATATGGGCAACCCCGACGGCACGCCGAACGAGACGGTCAACGCCTACCTTGTCGCCAAGGTCAAGGGCGGCTGGGGTCTCGTCTTCACGGAGGATCTCGGCATCACGGCCGACGCCGGCAGCGACCCGGTCGTCGGCTCGCTCTGGAACGACGACCAGGTGCCCGCATGGACCGAGACCGTCCGCCAGGTGCACGCCGCCGGCGGTCTGATGGGCGCGCAGCTCTACCACGCCGGCCGTCAGCGCTCCCTCAAGGCTTACGACACGTACCCCGTCGCCCCGTCGGCGCTCAAAGAGCCCGCCGTCCCCTACGTCCCGCGCGCTCTGACCGTGGAGGAGATCCACGGGCTCGTCGCCGCGTTCGGCGCCGCCGCCGCGAGAGCGAAGAAGTGCGGCTTTGACTGCGTGGAGATCCACGGTGCGCACGGCTACCTGATCAACCAGTTCATGTCCACGTTCTCCAACAAGCGCACGGACGAGTACGGCGGCACGCTGGAAAACCGTATGCGCTTCGCGCTCGAGGTCGTCGACGCTGTCCGCGCCGCCGTCGGCCCGGACTACCCGGTCCTGTTCCGCTTCAACACCTGCGACTACGTCGAGGGCGGCATCGAGCTGCCGGAGGCGATCGTCATGGCCAAGATGCTCGAGGAGGCCGGTGTGGACGCGCTGCACTGCACGCAGGGCATGTTCGCCTCCAAGCAGGCGATCATCGCGCCGGGCTTCGTCCCGGTCATGCACTACGCGGAAAACGCCGCCGCCATCAAGCGCTCGGTCAAGATCCCGGTGCTGGCGGTGGGCCGCTACAACGATATCTATATGTCCGAGGCCATGCTGCGCGACGAGAAGGCCGACTTCATCGTCATGGCGCGCGCCTCGCTCGCCGATCCCGAGCTGCCGAACAAGGCCAAGGCCGGCAAGACCGAGGAGATCATCCACTGCATCGGCTGCAACCAGGGCTGCACCGGCGAGACCGCCGTGGGCAACCGCGTCAACTGCATCGCCAATCCCCACACCTGCCGCGAGACGGAGTACGACCTGTCCATCGTGGCCGAGCCCAAGAAGGTCTTTGTCGCCGGCGCCGGTGTCGCCGGTCTGGCTGCGGCGTACGGCGCTGCCGAGCGCGGCCACAACGTGACCGTCTTTGAGGCCAGCGACGAGATCGGCGGCCAGTGGCTGTCCGCGATGACGCCTCCGGGAAAGAGCGAGTACGCCTCCCTCATCCTCAACTACCGCAACCAGCTCAAGAAGTACGGCGCGCAGATCCGTCTCGAGACCCCGCTGACCCGCGAGATCGTCGAGGCCGAGAAGCCGGACGCCGTCATCCTCGCCACCGGCGGCACACCGATGTTCCTGCCGATCCCCGGTCTGGACAACCGCGAGTTCGTCAAGACCGCGATCGAAGTGCTGCGCGGCCGCACCCTCTACGGCAAGCGCGTCGTCGTTGCCGGCGGCGGCATGACCGGCGCCGAGACCGCCGTGTTCCTCGCCGTGCAGGGCTGCGATGTGACCATGATCGAGATGGCGCCCGACATCATCACCGATGCCGTTGCGCAGCCGCGCGCCTGCCTGCTCGAGCACATCCGCAAGTACAACGTCAAGGTGCACACCCACACCAAGCTGACCAAGGTCGGCGAGGGCACGGTCTACGCCGAGGAGTACGGCGAGCCGATCACCTTCAAGCACATCGATATGCTCGTCAACGCCATGGGCGTGCGCAGCTACAACCCGCTGCAGGAGCAGCTCGAGGGTCTGGACTGCAAGGTCGTCGTCGTGGGCGACGCCAGCAGCACCAAAAACGGCTACAAGAACATCCGCGAGGGCTTCAACGCCGGCAACGCGATCTGATCTCTGAATTGTTTTTCTCCCCCCAATGACCGCAAAAAGCACGCCCCGCGCCGAATGGTGCGGGGCGTGTGAGCATTTAAGAAGTATTTCTTTTTGACAAACGAGTTTGCAGGCCGACTGCAGCGCACGCGCCGTCCGTCAGGCCGCCGCTTCCAGCAGCTTTTTGCTGACCCGTGCCTGCACGTCGATGTAGTAAGCAGTTTCCGCGTCGTTCATGTCTCCGCTCTCCCATTTTTTGAACTTTTCACACGCATCCGTGTATTTGCTCATATACTTCGTATAATCGACCAGCAGAGCAGGATCGTTCGGATTCGCATTGTATTTTTTCATGAACGCGATGTATTCATCCACAACGGCCTCATAGCTGTCCATAGCCTCTTTGAATTCCTTGCGCATACCGTTGACGAGCTCTGCATCGTTTTGCTGCGTCCCGGAGGTCGTGCTGCCCGAGTTCGTGTCCGGCGCGTCAATGCGAATGCTCATGATCTGGTTGCCCACATAATCGATCGAGACATGCCACCCCGCGTCGTTATTGGCACGATAATAGTTGTCGCCCTTATTGTAGTCGACCGTAAAGCCCTTATCCCGGCAGGCGCTGCGCACGGCGGTGTCCCTCGGCGGCGACAGCGACACCCTCGCCGCCATCACCGGCAGCATCGCCGAGGCGTTCTACGGCGTGCCGGAGGAACTGCAGCAGGAGTGTCACAAACGGCTGACACCGAAGCTGGCGGAGATCCTGCGCCGGTGGGAAAGCGCGCTTTACAACGAAAAAATCTGTGGTAGAATTTGAAATGGAGAACAAAATAAGGAGGGGCTTCCATGGCCATTCTGAACTTTTCCGATGTGCTTAAAAATGTAGGGCTTGATCCGAAAGATGTCAAGCTGATCCGTCATGCATTATCTGACGAGCGTTTCAGAGAATGTTATAAAGCCGGTATGGCGCATGAATACACACAGCACCAAAAAGACGGGTTCAGCAAAGGATATTCCTACTGGATCACATTCATCAGCGATGGCGGTACATACGCGAGACTGCACTCTTGTTATCGTGTCAATGGTTCTGTGCCTGATACACCGGATGTATGCCCTGCCGGAATCCCTGACTGTGAAGCCATGGAATACCGTGGCGAAATGGCGTTTTTTGATTTACAATATGTGGATTTGCTGAAAGAGTACGAGGGAAAGCTGGTGATTGACTGGGGCGGGTCAGCTCGGATGTGGCATCAAAAAGCCACCACCGAAAAGCCCATCGTGGCAATTGAGTCAAAGAACCAGGAGCCTTTTGTGGGATTTGAAAATCTTATTCTGTCCTTCGATGAACTAAAAGAAGTTGTCGAAAACGATACGGACTATGAGCTGTGGCAGGTGGCCATGGCTGCGGTCAATGCGGTCTATCTGATTGTGGACACTAAGACGGGAGACAGATATGTCGGCTCGACCTATGGCTATGACGGCCTGCTGGGGCGTTGGTCTGTCTACGTCGCTACGGGCGGTCACGGAAACAACAAGGGAATGATCAGTCACTTGAAGTCTGTAAATCATAGTTGCCACGATTTGCAGTTTTCAGTGTTGCAGGTTTTGTCCAAGGCACTTCCAGACAATCAAATCATTGATGCAGAGACCCTCTGGAAGAAAAAGCTGCTGACCTATGAACCATTCGGAATGAATCAGAACTAATCTTCTTTGCAGTATCCTCTGGATAATACATAGCTCTCACTTTCCTTTGGCAAAGCGACTGTTTCAGCCCGCTTTTCAAGTAGGACGGCAAATCCCATCAAGCGCCCTCCGAAAGACGCGTGACGGCAAAAAATCAGCCATAATCAACCTTTAAAACGGCAAAAAAGCAAAGGGGTATGTGTCTTAACGGCACATACCCCTTTTTGTCAGCAACCCTTGTCCGGCAACTGCTATATTATTTGTTTCGTGAAACCTGTTTTATGGACAGCTACCTGCCGCTCTCCTGTTTTTGCTTTTCGTTCGCGCCGTCCGGCGTCACCGTTCCTCGCGGAAATACGGCAGGCCGAGGCTTGCGGGGGGCTGATTCTCGCGCTTGGAGCGCACGCTCGTGATGATCAGCACGAGGATCGTGATGACATAGGGGATCATCTTATAGAGCTCCTTGACGGCGAGGTTCATGCCCGTCGGCAGGAAGATATGCAGGATGTACAGTCCGCCGAAGAAGAACGAGGCGAGCACGCCGATGTTCGGCTTCCAGACCGTGAAGATGACGAGCGCGATGGCGAGCCAGCCGCGGTCGCCAAAGGCGTCGTTCGACCAGACGCCGCAGGCGTAGTCCATGACGTAGTACAATCCGCCGAGCCCGGCGATCATGCTGCCGACACAGGTGGCGATGTACTTATACTTGTTGACGTCGATACCGGCGGCATCGGCCGTCTGCGGGTTTTCGCCGACGGCGCGCAGGTGCAGGCCCACGCGCGTGCGCTTGAGCACATAGGCCGCGATGAGCGCGATGGCCACGGCGAGGTAGGCCAGAAAGCCGTAGGACAGAAAGATCTTCCCGAACCAGCCGAGGCGCTCCACGCCCGGGATCGTCTTGGCAAAGTAGCTGTTGGTCGCCGAGAGCGCGATGGACGGCACCTCGCTGCCGGTGAGCTTGATGAGCGAGCCGCCCATGAAGTTGCCGAAGCCGACGCCGAACGTCGTCATGGCAAGGCCGGTGACATTCTGGTTGGCGCGCAGCGTGACGGTCAGAAAGCAGTACAGCAGACCCATGAGCAGCGACCCGAGCAGGCACGACAGCAGCGGGATCATCACGGCGAGAAAGCCGTTCATGCCCGCAGCGCCGCCGGCGCCCTGTTCGTACAAAAACGCCCCGATGACGCCGCTGATGCCGCCGACGTACATAATGCCCGCGATGCCGAGGTTGAGGTTGCCGGACTTTTCGGTGAGCGTCTCACCGGTGCTGCCGAACAGCAGCGGGATGCCCTGCATGATGGCGCGGGGGATAAAGGACACAAGATCAAACATGCTCCGCCGCCTCCTTCTTTGCCGGCTTGCGGAAGCTCAGCCGGTAGGTGATGAAAAACTCACAGCCGATGATGAAGAAAATGATGATGCCGCTGAGAATGTCGGCAAACGACTGGTTGAGCCCGAACACGGTCGAGATCTCGCCCGCGCCGCGGGAGAGAAACACCAGCAGGAAGCTCGTGAGGATCATGCTGATGGGGTTGAACTTTGCCAGCCACGAGACCATGACCGCCGTGAAGCCGCGGCCGCCGGCGATGGTGGTCGAGATCGTGTGATCCGTGCCGGACACGAGCAGCACGCCCGCGATGCCGCACAGCGCGCCGGACAGCAGCATCGTGCGCACGATGACCTTGCCGACCTTGATGCCGACGTAGCGCGCGGTGCGCTCGCTCTCGCCGACGACGGAGATCTCATAGCCGTGCTTGCTGTACTTGAGGTAGATATGCACGAGCACGGTCAGCACCGCGACGACGAGGATCGTCAGCAGGTACTTGTAGCTGCCGATCTGCGGCAGCCAGCCGGCCTCGGTGCTCTGGTTGATGATGCCGACCTGACCCGAGCCCTTCGGCGACTCCCAGATGATGATGAAGTAGGCCACGATCTGCGTGGCGACGTAGTTCATCATGAGGGTGAAGAGCGTCTCGTTCGTGTTCCACTTGGCCTTGAAGATGGCGGGGATGCCCGCCCAGACAGCACCGGCGACGATGCCTGCGATTACGATGAGCACGATGAGCAGACCGTTGGGCACCTTGTCGCCGAGGCAGATCATGCACGCCGCGGCGGCGAGACCGCCCGCGAGCACCTGGCCCTCGGCGCCGATGTTCCAAAAGCGCATCTTGAACGCGGGCGTGACGGCCAGCGAGATGCACAGCAGGATGGCGAGGTTCTGCCCCAGGATCCACATCTTGCGGGGCGTGCCGAAGGCGCCGCTGAACATGGTGGCAAAGACCTTGAGCGGATTGAGGTGCGTGCACAGCGTCGTGATGAGCGCGCACAGCAGCAGCGCCAGCACGATGGCGAGCGCGCGGATGCCCCACGCGCGATACCACGGCAGCGTATCGCGCTTGACGATGTGGAACAGCGGTTCCCGGACTTTGTTATGCATCGGCTTTGTTCCCTCCCAACTGCGTCATCATCAGACCGACGTCGCGCTTGGTCGCGCCGCGGCCGGGGACAATGCCGCTGACCTTGCCGCCGCAGAGCACGAGGATGCGGTCGGCCAGCTCGAGCAGCACGTCAAGATCCTCGCCGACATAGATCACGGCGACGCCGCGCTCCTTCTGCCGGTTGATGAGGTCATAGATCGTGTAGGATGCGTTGATGTCCAGGCCGCGCACGGCGTAGGCCGTGAGCAGCACGGTGGGGGCGGAGGCGATCTCGCGGCCGACGAGCACCTTCTGCACGTTGCCGCCGCTCAGACGGCGCACCGGCGTGCTCACGCCGGGGGTGTTGACGTCGAGCTCCTCGACGACGGTCTCGGCGAGCTTGCGCGGGGCCTTGCGGTCGGTGAGGATGCCGTGTCCCTTGCGGAACGAGCGCAGCATCATGTTGTCCGACAGGTCCATGTTGCCGACCAGACCCATGCCGAGGCGATCCTCCGGCACGAACGAGAGCGCCACGCCCATCTCGGCGATGCGCAGCGGGTCCTTGCCGAGCAGCTCCTCGCGCGTACCGTCGTCCTCGACGTAGCAGACGCTGCCGCCCTCCGTCGGCTGCAGACCGGCGATGGCCTCGAGCAGCTCCTTCTGGCCGCAGCCGGAGATGCCCGCGATGCCGAGGATCTCGCCGGAGTTGGCGGTGAAGGACACGTCGTCGAGCTTGACGATGCCGTCGATGCTGCGCACGGTGAGGTTTTTGACCTCGATGCGCGGCTTGGGGTCGACGGGGTCGGGGCGCTCGATGTTGAGCGTCACGGCGTGGCCGACCATCATGTTCGTCATCTCCTGCGCGTCGGTCTCACGGGTGAGCATATCGCCCACGAACTGACCGTGGCGCAGCACGGCCACGCGGTCGCTGAGTGCCTCGACCTCGTGCATCTTGTGCGTGATGATGACGATGGCCTTGCCGTCGTCGCGCATGGTGCGCAATACGGCGAAGAGCTTGTCCGTCTCCTGCGGGGTGAGCACGGCGGTCGGCTCGTCGAGGATGAGGATATCCGCGCCGCGGTAGAGCGCCTTGACGATCTCGACCGTCTGCTTCTGGGACACGGACATATCGTAGATCTTCTGATCCGGGTCGAGCTCGAAGCCGTAGCGCTCGCAGATGCCGCGGATGCGCGCGGCCGTGGCCTTGAGGTCGAGCTTTTCCTCGAGGCCGAGCGTGATGTTCTCAGCGGCGGTGAAGACGTCGACCAGCTTGAAGTGCTGGTGGATCATGCCGATGCCGTAACGGTAGGCATCGCGCGGGGAACGGATGACGACCTCCTCGCCGTCGATGAGGATCTGTCCCTCGTCGGGGAAGTAAATGCCCGAGAGCATGTTCATGAGCGTGGTCTTGCCGCTGCCGTTTTCGCCGAGCAGCGCAAGGATCTCGCCCCGGTAAATATCCAGCCAGACGCGGTCATTGGCGACGACTGTGCCGAAGCGCTTGGTGATGTCGCGCATTTTGACCGCTGCGATCTTCTTGTCCAATGTGGTGTCCCTCCCGGATGCAGCAAACGCCGGCTGTGTGCGGCGCGCTTTAAAGTACATTCGAGGGAAGGTCTGAGCGTGACAGACCTTCCCTCTGCGATAACTTCAGATATTAGTTGCCGAAGTTCTTGTCCAGCAGCTTGATGCCGTCGATCTGCACGTTGAAGTACGGAGCGGAGCGGTACTCGGACTCGTGGAAGTAACCGTCGGCGACCGCCTCGGTGTCGCCCTCGTTGTTCGCGTCGGTGTTGACATCGGCCATGTAGCTGGTCAGGGTCTTGCCATCGACGGTGAAGGCGGCGGTGTCAAAGACGTGCAGGGTGCCGTCCTCGAGCTGCTTGGTGGCTTCCGCGATCTTCTCGGCAGTGCCCTTGGCAGCGACCTTCTCGTTGAGATCGGTCAGCACGACGGAGCCGGTCTTGAGCGTGCCGGTCCAGTCGGGATCGATCGCCGCGCCGCCGGTGGCAGCCTGAATGATGAGCTCGAAGTACGGCGTCCAGTCAATGCGGGAGGACACGATGAAGGTGTTCGGGCAGGCAGACTCGGTGCTGCCGTTGTAGGAGACGTTCGGAACACCGGCCAGCTCGCAGGCGGTCGGAGCGCCCATGGAGTCGGCGTGCTGGCTGATGAGCTTGCAGCCGCCGGCGATGAGCTTGTTGGCAGCTTCCTTCTCGAGGGCCTCATCGTACCAGGAGCCGGTGAAGGTGACTTCCATGGTCACGGACGGGCACACGGACTTGGCGCCGAGGTAGAAGGAGGTGTAGCCGGAGATGACTTCCGCGTAGGTGAAGGCACCGACATAGCCCATCTTGGCCTCGTCAGCCTTGATCTTGCCGGAGTCGATCATCTCGTTGAGCTTCATGCCGGCAGCGATACCGGCGAGGTAACGGCCTTCATAGATGGAGGCGAAAGCATTGTGGAAGTTGCTGAGGTTCTCGGTGTGCGCCTTGGTGCCGGTGGCGTGGTAGAACTGCACGTCCTTGAACTCCTTGGCGGCCTGGATCATGAAGTCCTCATGGCCGAAGCTGTCGGCGAAGATGGCGGTGCAGCCGGCATCGACGAGCTCAGCCGCGGCATTGTAGCAATCCTGGTTCTCGGGGATGTTGGTCTTGATGATGTACTGATCCTCGCTCAGGCCGGCGTTCTTGCAGGCGGCCTTGGCGGCGTCGATGAAGTTCTTGTCGTACGTGGAGTTCTCATCGTGCAGGCAGATGAAGCCGACCTTCACGGCCGCCTTGTCCTGCTTGTCATTCTGGGGCTTGTCGCCGCAGGCGCACAGTGCGAACACCATGACGAGCGCGAGCAGCATCGCTACGAACTTTTTCATTCTCAGCTCTCCCTTAAATATTGTTTGTATTTATCTGCATTGCTTGCGCAAAGAAGATACCCCTCAGCCGCCAAAAATGCACATTGGCAGGCGCAGCCGGTCACGGCGCTCCTGCCAATGCGAAACCGGGAAGCGGCACACGGCCGTCTCCCACGGAACATTTCCCATCGATAGTCCGGCAATTCACGGTGCCGGGTAGAAACGCCAAGCCATAACCATTGGTCTATATCGACTGCTATATTTATCTGTACCCGAAAAACGGGAACATTAATAAGTTACCATTCCCGAACCGTGTTGTCAACCGTCGAAACGGGTGAATTTCACACTTTCGAAACATTTACCCCGTCGATTTGCACAATCCGGTCAGCAGAACACGATGCCGGTCTCCGGGTCCATGCTCTGCACACGGGCGAGCGACTCCACGCGGTAGCCGCGCGCGCGGATGCGCGCACCGCCGGGCTGGAACGCCTTTTCCACCGCGATGCCCGCGCCGACCACCGTCGCGCCCGCGCTCTCGATGAGCGTGATGAGCCCGTCAAGCGCCGCGCCGTTGGCAAGAAAATCGTCAATGACGAGCACGCGGTCGCTCGGCGAGAGATACTCGCGCGAGATGCGGATGGTGTTGTCGTTGCCGTGCGTGAACGAGTGCACGACCGTCGTGTACGCATCGTCGGAGACGTTGCGGCTCTTGGTTTTCTTGGCGAACACGACCGGGCACTCGAACACGAGCCCGGCCACGGCCGCGATGCCGATGCCGCTGGCCTCGATCGTGACGAGCTTGTTCACGCCGCAGCCGTCAAACAGCCGCTTCCACTCCTCCGCCATCGCCAGAAACAGCTTCGGGTCCATCTGATGGTTCAAAAACCGGTCGACCTTCAGGATCTCGCTGGATTTGACCTCGCCCTCGGCGAGGATGCGCTGCTCGAGAAGCTGCATAACGCTCCATCCTCCCACAATCACTAAGATGTCTTTTATCGTAGCACCCGCGCGGGATGCGCGCAACCGTTTTTCACAAAAAATCCGGCAAATCGACGAATGGACGGTTTTTGTCCGAACGGCGGTTGACTTTCCCGTCGATGTGCGGTATCATCTGTTCCTACAAGTAGGAAAAGTATGAATTCCCCACAACAGGAGGCGAGGCTATGCCCGGAGGGAAACACGTGCTCGGTCAGAGCCGTGAGCGCCACATCTTCGGTACGGTCAAGGTCGGTGAAAAGGGCCAGATCGTGATCCCGAAGGAGGCGCGCACGGTCTTCGGCATTCAACCGGGAGACACGCTGCTCGTGCTCGGCGACGAGACGCGCGGCATCGTGGTCACGCGGCCGGAGGTCATGCGCGACGTGGCCGCAAAAATCTTTGACGAATCCGACGAATCATAATAAGGAGAGGAACGATGAATACAGAGTCCATGTACACCGCGCTCGGCATCACGCCGGCGGTGCACCGCTTCGGCGAGGAGATCCTCGCCGGTCTGCGTGCGCGCTTTGACGAGATCGACCGCGTCGCGGAATACAACCAGTGCAAGGTCATCGGCGCGATGCAGAAAAATCGCGTCGACGCGACGCACTTCGCCGCCACCACGGGCTACGGCTACAACGATGCCGGGCGCGACAATCTCGAGCGCGTCTATGCCGACTGCTTCCACACGGAGGCCGCGCTCGTGCGCCCCCAGATCACCTGCGGCACGCACGCGCTGACCGTGGCGCTGAGCGCAAACCTGCTGCCCGGCGACACGCTGCTCAGCCCCGTCGGCGCGCCGTATGACACGCTCGAGGAGGTCATCGGCATCCGCCCGAGCGCCTGCTCGCTGAAGGAATACGGCGTGCACTACCGGCAGGTCGACCTGCTGCCGGACTACGGCTTTGACTATCCGGCCATCGAGCAGGCGCTGCGCGGCGGCGTCAAGCTCGTGACCATCCAGCGCTCGAAGGGCTACGCCACGCGCCCGACGTTTTCCGTGCAGCAGATCGGTGAGCTGATCGCGTTCTGCAAGCGCATCGACCCGAACGTCATCTGCATGGTCGACAACTGCTACGGCGAGTTCGTCGAGACGATCGAGCCGTCCGACCTCGGCGCGGACATGATCGTCGGCTCGCTCATCAAAAACCCCGGCGGCGGCCTCGCGCCCATCGGCGGCTACATCTGCGGCCGTCAGGATCTGGTCGACCGCTGCGCCTTCCGTCTGAGCGCCCCCGGCCTCGGGCAGGAGGTCGGCGCGAACCTCGGGCTCATGCCGGCGTTTTATCAGGGCTTCTTCCTCGCGCCGACCGTGACGGCTGGCGCGCTCAAGGGCGCGGTGTTCGCGGCGAACGTCTACGAGCGGCTCGGCTTCCGCTGCATCCCGAACGCGACGGAGACGCGCCACGACATCATCCAGTGCGTCGAGCTCGGCTCGGCAGAGCATATGGTCGCCTTCTGCAAGGGCATTCAGGCGGCCGCGCCCGTGGACAGCTACGTCGACCCCATCCCGTGGGCGATGCCGGGCTACGACTCGGAGGTCATCATGGCCGCCGGCGCGTTCATCCAGGGCTCGTCCATTGAACTCTCGGCCGACGGGCCGATCCGCCCGCCCTACGCCGTGTATTTTCAGGGCGGCCTGACGTGGTATCACGCAAAGCTCGGCATTCTCATGAGCCTGCAGAAGCTCGTGGATGCCGGTCTCGTTACACTTAATCAACTGGAGGAAAAATAAAGTATGTGGTTCTGGCTTTCCCTGATTGCCCTGCTGTGCTGGTCGGGCTCGGATCTGTTTTCGAAAATCGGCTGCCGCGACGCGGACGACAAGCTCGCGCACCTGAAGATGGTCATCGCCGTCGGCGTCGTCATGGGTCTGCACGCGGCGTATGAGATCTTCATCGGCGGCGTGAGCATCTCGTGGCACGTCATCTGGACGTATCTGCCCGTGTCGCTGCTGTACATCGTGTCGATGGCGCTCGGCTACATCGGTCTGCGCTACATCGAGCTGTCCATCTCGTCGCCGATCTGCAATGCTTCCGGCGCGGTGGTGGCGGTGCTGTATCTGTGCTTCGGCGGGCTGGACGAGGATCTGACCGGCGGGCTGCGCGTCATGGCGCTGGCTGCCGTGGCGCTCGTGTGTCTGGGCGTGATCGGACTGGGCGTCGTCGAGTCGCGCGAGGACGACGAGCTGCGCCGCGCACGGCAGGCCGCCTCGAACTACCGCTACGCCAAGAGCTGGCTCGCGCTCGCGCTGCCGGTGGCCTACTGCCTGCTCGACGCCGCCGGTACGTTTGCCGACAGCCTCGTGCTCAGAAGCCTCGACCCGGACTCGGCCAACTGCGCGTATGAGCTGACGTTCCTGTTTGCGGCAGTGGTGTCGTTCGTATACGTCAAGCTCATCCGGCACGACCGCTTCCAGACCAAGCGCGAGGCGCCGAAATATATCGGCGCGCTCTTTGAGACGGCCGGTCAGTTCGCGTACATCTATGCCATTGCAGATGAGGACCACGTCATGTACGCCGCGCCCATCATCGCGGCCTACTGCGCGGCGTCCGTGCTCTGGAGCCGTATCTTCCTGCGCGAGAAGCTCTCGTGGCGGCACTATATGATGCTGGTGCTGATCGTCGCGGGCATCGTGCTGCTCGGCATCCTTGACATCTGAGCACGATCTTAGCGCATCGGATCGGATTCGAGGCGGGCCTTGCCCCCTCGAGCTCCCCCCGCTGCCCTGTCTGCGCCCCTATGGCGCAGCATTTCGGTTGTCCCTGCGGCCGCTCCACATCGGAGCGGCCGCCTTTTTGTCATTTGTCAATCGCGTTTGTCAATCGCGTAACGCTTGCAATTGTACGCGGGTGTCTGCTATAATGAATAAACATCTGCGTGGAGGGCGCAGTATTTTGGTGAAATCTGAAGGATCAGGAGGGGTTTTGTGGATACAGATATCAAATCCAAGCGCGGTGGCTGGGGCAGCAACTTCGGCTTCCTTATGGCCTCGATCGGCTCGGCCGTCGGCCTTGGCAATATTTGGGGGTTCCCGTATAAGATGGGCAAGAGCGGCGGTGCCGTGTTCCTGCTGTTTTACCTGGTACTCGTCGTGCTCGTGGGCGTGACGGTCATGCTCGGTGAGCTCGCGCTCGGCCGTCGCAGCGGCAAGAGCGGTGTGAGCACCTACCGCGCGCTGTCGAAAAAGTACACCTGGCTCGGCTATGCCGGCGTGCTGTGCGGTTTTTGCATCATGTGCTTCTACTTCGTGCTCGGCGGCATCGTGCTGCGCTACACGGTGGGCTACTTCCTCTCGCTCTTCGGCGGGAGCACGTTTGCATGGTCCGGACAGGGCACGGACTTCTTCAGCTATTTTCTCACGGATACCAAGAGCATGATCCTGTTTTTTGTGCTCTACATCCTGCTCAACATCATCGTCGTGTCCGGCGGCGTGCACGGCGGCATCGAGAAGTTCTGCAACATCGGCATGCCGGCGCTGTTTTGCCTGCTCGTGTTCATCATTGCCTACATCGCCTGCCAGCCCGGCGCTGCCGAGGGCTACAAGTTCATGTTCCGTCCCGACTTCTCCGTGTTCAGTGACCCGAACGTCGGCTTTGGCCGCGTGCTGAAAAACGCCGCCGGGCAGATGTTCTTCTCCCTGTCGATCGGTCTGGGCGTCATGATCACCTACGGCTCTTACCTCGGCAAGCAGGAGCATCTGCAGCGCAACGCCTTCATCGTCTGCGGCGCGGACACGCTCATCGCGCTCATGGCCGGCATGGCCGTCATGCCCGCCTGCTCCGCCTTCGGCGTGGAGTACGGCGCCGGCCCCGGATTGCTGTTCGCCTCGATGCAGACCGTGTTCTCCCACATGGGCAGCGTCGGCAACCTCATCGGCTTCCTGTTTTACCTGCTCGTGCTGATCGCGGCGCTCACGTCGTCGATCTCCATGCTCGAGCTGTGCACGGCCTACGCCGTGGATAAGCAGATCGAAAAAGGGCTCACGCCCAAGCGCGCCAAGCACACGTCCGAGGTCGCGGCGCTCGTGTTCATCGCGGGTTCGCTCGTCGCGCTCGACGGTCTGGGTGCGGGCGTTGCCGGCGGCGCCGCCGTCGAGACGCCGGCCACCCTGCTCGGTCTGAGCGTGCGCGGCTGGAACGACTGCTGGCTCGACCTGTACGACATGGTCGCCGAGGGCATCCTCATGCCGCTCGGTGCGCTCGTGATGACGATCCTCATCGGCTGGGTGCTCAAGCCCGAGGTCGTGCAGATCGAATGCGAGCAGAGCGGTGTGAAATACCGCGCGGCAGGCTATTTCAAGGTCTGCTTCAAGTTCATCGTGCCCGTGCTGCTGGCGTTCATCCTCTTCTGCCAGCTCACCGATTTCTTCGGTCTGAACATCCCCGGCCTGAGCTGAACCCCGCATCACGAAAAGTTCCGTCAGCGTCTGCCCCAACGGGCGGGCGCTGACATCTTTATAACCTTTGTTGAAAAAGCGAAAACGCTCTGTTATACTGGACTTCACTGCCATTTTTCGTCCGAAAGGAGCGCTGCGCCATGCGCAAAACGGCCGCCTACGCCTTCCATCACTCGATCCCGATCCTGATCGGCTTCTTCCCCGTCGGCATCGCCTACGGGCTGCTCATGCAGCAGACGGGCTACAACTTCCTGTGGTCGGGCGCGTGCAGCCTGTTCGTTCTGGCGGGCTCGCTGCAGTTTCTGATGGTCACGTTTTTTGCCGGCGGCGTGTCGCTGGCCACGGTGGCCGTGCTGGCGCTGCTGCTCAACAGCCGGCACATTTTCTACGGGCTGTCGTTCATCGACAAATTCCGCTCCTTCGGCCCGTGGCGCTGGTTTCTGATCTATTCGCTGTGCGACGAGAACTATTCGCTGCACTGCTCGCACGATTTCGGCCCCGACGTCAGTGAGAAATGGGCCTATGTGCTCACGGCCGCGCTCGTGACGTTTTACTGGGTGACGCTGTCCATGCTCGGTGGGCTCGTCGGCTCGCTCATCACGTTTGACACCACGGGCATTGACTTTGCACTTACGGCGCTGTTCACGGTCATCGTGGTCGATCAGCTGCGGGATGCGCGCACGCGCGTCCCCGCCGTGGTCGCGGCGGTGTCGAGCATCGGCGCGCTGCTGCTGCTCGGGCCGGACAAGTTTCTGCTGCCGTCCCTGCTCGTGACGGTCGCGGCGCTCACGCTGCTGCGCCCGGTGCTCGCGCCGAAGTATGCCGAAGGAGGTGCACAGGCATGACCCTCTCCGTCGGACAGAGCATCGCCATCATCGCGGTCTGCGCCGCCTGCACGTTTTTGGAGCGCTGGCTGCCGTGGCTGCTGTTTGGCCGCCGTGCCGTGCCGAAGGTCGTGGAGTACCTCGGCAAAATCCTGCCCATGGCCGTCATGGTCTCGCTGCTGGTCTACTGTCTGCGCGGAATGCAGTTCACATCGGCCGGGGCGTGGGTGCCGCAGGTCATCGCCGTCGGCGTGACGGCGGGTCTGCACTGGTGGCGGCGCAACACGCTGCTGAGCATCGCCGCCGGCACCGTGTGCTACATGTTGCTCGTGCAGCTCGTCTTTTGATGCCAAACCGGGCGTCCCAGTCGGGACGTCCGGTTTTTGGTTGCACTTGGCCTGCATATCCGTTATAATATAAGGTCTTATCAGAATCTTCTCCTGCAGCGAGGTCTGCCTATGAAACACGACAAGAAAAAACAATGGCTCTCGATCGGCCTGCTGACGCTCGGCGCGGCAGCGCTGGCGATCTTTGCCGCCGCCACGCTCGACGCGGGCGACGTGCGCGCCTCGCTCGAGGCGCTGATGCCGGGCTGGACGGCCGCGATCGTCGGGTGCATGCTGCTGTACTACCTGTGCGACGCGCTCAAATACCGGCTCATCACGCGCGCGTTCGGCTGCGCGCAGCCGCTCGGCGACAGCATCGATGTGTCGATGGTCGGCTTTTTCTACTCGGCTGTAACGCCTGCGGCCGCCGGCGGTCAGCCGTTTCAGGTGCTGCATATGCACCGCCGCGGCATCCCGACCGGCACGGCCACGTCCGTCATCTGCACGGTCTACAGCCTGTGGAACATCGCGCTCGTGTCGCTCGGCATCGTGGGTGCGTGTCTGTGCGGCGGCAAGCTCGCGGCGCAGAGCGCGGCATGGATCCCCGTGCTGGCGCTGGGTCTGTTCGTGCACGCAGGGCTGCTGTCGCTCGTGCTGCTCTCGGCCATTTTTCCGAAGCCGATGTCCGCGTTCGGCACGGCGTGCATCCGCTGGCTGTACCGGCGCAGACCGTTTGTGCGCCGGGGCGCAGACCCTGCGGCGGCCGCCGAAAAGTGGTGCGCCTTCGTCGCGGAGTATCACGACGCCTTTGCCGCCGGCATCCGCCACCGCGGCAAGCTCGCCGGGGCGCTCGCGCTCGCGCTGCTGCAGTGCACGGCGTATATGTCGGTCGCCTACTGCACGTATCGCGGCTTCGGGCTGCGCGGCGTGCCGTTCTGGCAGGTCACGGGCACGCAGGTGCTGCTCTACATCGGGGCGAGCTGCTTTCCCATGCCGGGCGCGTCCGGCGCAAGCGAGGGCACGTTCTACCTCGCCTTCTCGCCGCTGTTCGGCAGCTATCTGACGACCGCCATGCTCATCTGGCGGCTGGCGTCGTACTATCTCACGATCGTACTTGGCTACATCGCCGTCGTGGCCGAGCGCGTGACACTGCGCCGCACAGGAACATAAAGCGGCACGCAAAATCAAAAACATGACAGCGGGCACCGGGCGAAAACGCCCGGTGCCCGCTGTCATTCAAAGAATTTTGAGGCACAGCCGCCCGCGCAAAAAATTGGCTGCTGCAAAAAACTTTGCAGCAGCCAATCAGCAGGATGGGAATCCTGAAAGGGGACGAATCATCAGCCGATCAGGCCTTTTTCCTTCAGCTCCGCGATCTTTGCGTCATCGTAGCCGAGAATGGTCTTGAGAACGTTGTCCGTATCCTGACCGAGCGACGGCGCACCGCGCCACACATGGCCGGGCGTGCCGGACATCTTGGGCACAATGCCGAACGCCGTGACTTCCTTGCCGAGCGTCTGATCTTCATAAGTGATGAAGTCGCCGCGCTTCTGGTAATGCTCATTTTCAATGCAGTCCTTTGCGGTCATAACACGGCTGCACGGAACCTTGAACTTCGCCATCGCGTCCTCGATCTCCTGAGCCGTGCGCGCAGCGCACCACTCGATGGTCTTTGCATCCAGCTCTCTGCCTTTTTCGGAAGCAACCGCTTCGAGGCCGGAGGAGCAGTCCTTGTAGTTGAAGTACTCCAGGTCAAAGTCCATGGCCTGAATGGCTCTCTTATAGACGCCGGGGCCGAACGCGCCGAGCGCAACGTCGTAGCCGTCCTTGGACTTGAACAAGCCGTACGGCTGGAATGCAGCGGACTTGTTGCCGGAGCGGGTATTCTGGCGGCCGGCCATGGTGTAAGAAGTATACAGGTCGCAGCAGTAGCTCGCCTGAACCTCGAACTGTGCAATGTCAACGACCTGACCGTTGCCGCCCTTGAGCACTTCGATATACGCCGCCAGGACCGCAAACACAGTCGCATAAGCGGAAGTGAAGTCATTGAGCCACGGCTTGCCGACGACCGGATCGCCGTCCTTTTCGCCGTTGAGGCCCATCCAGCCGGAGAACGCCTGACCGATCATGTCGTAGGATGCGCGGTCACAATACTCGGGCACGCCGCCGAATGCAGGATTGCCATAGCCGCTGATGTGCGCAATGATGAGCTTGGGGTTGATGGCAAGCAGGTCCGCGTCGCGGATGCCCAGCTTCTCCAGCCAGACCATGTTCTCCATAAAAACATCCGCTTCTTTGATGAGACCATAGAAGATCTCCTTGACCTCCTCGTGCTTGAGATTCAGCTCAAGACCGAGCGAAAGCTTGTTGCGGCCGTCCTGCGCCCAAGAGGTGGAAACCACCTTGTCGCCATCTTTGGCAAACGGAGCAAGGACACGGAGCGTATCGCCCACGCCGGGACGCTCAATGTGGATGACCTCCGCGCCAAAGTCGGCAAGCAGCGTGGCTGCATACGGCATGGCAATGAGGGAACCGGAATCGATAACACGCATGCCCGCGAAAGGACCGTACTTCGGGATGATCTGTTTACGTTCGCTCATTTTTGTAATCTCCTTTTCAATAAATTATAATTTAACAATATGTCTCTTGAAATACTTCGACCCGCGCGCGAGTCGAAGTATTCTGTCTTTTATGCCTTGCGCTTTTGAATCTCTGCAATGATTGCCGGCACAAGCGTTGCGTAGTCGCAGATCGCACTGTACTGAGAAATGTTCAGGATCTCTGCGCGATCATAGGTATTGATCGATGCAACGGTGCCCGCCTTCTGCATACCGACCATGTACTGAACGGAGCCGGAAATACCCACGTTGAGAATAAACTTGGGCTTGACCGTCGTGCCGCTCTGGCCGATCTGCAGGCTGTGATCCAGCCAGCCGTTATCACAGAGCGGACGCGCGCAGGCAATGTCGCCGCCGAGCAGCTCGGCGAGCTCGCGGAGCATGCCGATGTCTTCCTCGCACTTGATGCCGCGGCCGCCGGCCACCAGCACCTCGGACTCGTTGATGGGCTTGCCCTCGACAACCGTCGGAACAACCTCGAGCACTTCATAGTCCGGATCCGCAGCAACCTCGACCGGTTCCCGGATCACAACGCCCTCACGCGTCGGATCGGCCGGTAGCGCGTCAAATACATGCGCGCGCACCGTGACCATCTGGGGACGCAGCTCCGGGATGCAGATGTGCGCCAGCAGCGTGCCGCCAAATGCGGGCGTCGTCTGCACAAATGCGCCGTCCTCGTCAAAGCCAAGATCCACCGCATCCGCCGTCAGGCCGGTACCGAGCTGGCACATCACGCGCGGAGCGACATCTCTGCCCTGCGTGGAAGCCGGGAAAATGAAGATGGAGGGCTTATATTTCTGCGCCGCCGCGGCCAGAACCTCCTGATACGGTCTGGCGCTGTATGCCGCGAGATTGGCGTGATCGAGCAGCAGCACTTTGTCTGCGCCGTGTGCGATGAGCGCATCCGCCAGTGCGGAGATGTCACTGCCTGCCACAACGGCCGTGATCTCCTCGTGGAGAACCGCCTTGAGCTCCTGTGCCTTTGCGAGCAATTCGAAAGGAGTGGATTCCAGCGTGCCGTTGTGCTGCTCGGCATACACCCAGATTCCGTTGCATTCTGTTTTCGTCATGCGTATCACTCCTCTCAAATCAAATGCTGCTGCGCCAGCATATCGACGAACTGCTTTGCCATTTCCTCCACATCACCCGTGAAGCGCACCGTATCCACAGCCTCATGCTTGGGCTCAAAGAGATGCTTCGTGACGGAGGGAGAACCGGGAATGCCGCACTTTGCGGGGTCGGCGCCCAGATCCTCGTGGTTCCACACCGTTCTCGTCTTTTTCAGCGCCTTCATGATATCCAGCGGCTTGGGATATCTGGGCGTGTTGATATTCTCGGTCACGGTGACCAGCGCGGGCAGCTTTGCGCGCACCTTTTCCGTCGCCTTTTCCGTTCTGCGCGTAGCAACCGCCCAGCCGTCGACGACTTCCAGGCTATCTGCCAGCGAGATCTGCGGCACACCGAGATAGGCTGCAATAATGGGGCCGGTCTGCGCCGTCTCTCCGTCGCTGGCGCTCTTGCCGGCAATGAACAGATCGCAGTCTCCGATCTTCTCGCAGGCCTTCGAGAGCACATACGCCGTCGCAAGTGTATCGGCCCCGCCAAAGGCTCTGTCAGAGAGGAGATACCCCTCGTCCGCTCCCATGGCCATCGCTTTTTTGAGCACGTCCTCCGCCTGCGGAGGACCCATGGACACAACGGCTACGGTGCCGCCGGTCTTGCTCTTGATCTGCAGTGCGGCCTCAAGCGCATGGGCATCCATCTCGTTCATGATGCTCTGCACGCCGTCGCGCTGCAGGTTGCCGGTTTTGGGGTCAAGCTTCACGTCCGTTGTATCCGGAACCTGCTTGACAAAAACAACTATTTTCATCTGATTGACCTCTCCGATTTCGGCTTTTCCGGCGATTACTGTGCCAGGAAATTGCCGCTGATGACCATGCGGAGGATTTCGCTGGTGCCTTCGCCAATCTCGAGGAGCTTCGCGTCGCGGTAGAGACGCTCCACATGGAACTCGGCGCTGTAGCCGTTGCCGCCGAGAACCTGAATGCACTCGTCGCAGATCTCCTTGCACCACTTGGACGCCATGAGCTTGAGCTCAGCGGCTTCAACCGTGTGCTTCTGGCCGTGGGCTTTCATCTCTGCAGTATCCCAGATCATGAGATCCATCGCGCGCACCTTGGCTGCCATATCCGCGAACTTGAACGCAACGCCCTGGTAGGCTTTGATGGGCTTGCCGAACGTCGTACGCTCGTTGGCGTAAGCCTTCGCGATTGCCATCGCGTGCTGGGACAGGCCGGAAGCGATCGAGCCGATGGAGATGCGGGCACCGTCAAGCGCAATCATGGCGACCTTGAAGCCAAGGCCCTCTCTGCCGACGCGGTCGGATTCCGGAATGTGAATGTTGTTGAAGCTCAGCTCGCAGGTCGCAGAACCGCGCATGCCCATCTTGTGCTCGAACTTGCCGATTGTCAGACCTTCGGCGTCCTTGGGGACGATGAAAACGCTGATGCCCTTGGCGCCCGCGTCCGGATCGGTCTTGGCCATGATGAGATAGTAGTCAGCAACGCCGGAGTTCGTGATCCATGCCTTGCCGCCGTTGAGAATATAGGAGCCGTCCTCCTGCTTCGCCGCAACGGACTTGATGCCGGCAGCATCAGAGCCCGCACTCGCTTCCGTCAGGCCGAAAGCAAAAACCTTGCCCTCCGCCGCAAGCGGAAGATACTTGGCCTTCTGCTCTTCGGAGCCGTGCTCCAGGATCATGTCGGAAGCAAGCCAGTTTGCGTCCATGTAGAGTGCGATGCTGGCGCTGCCCTTTGCGATCTCATTGACAACGATCTGGGAAATGATCGCGTCTCCGCCGCCGCCGCCATACTGCTCGGGAAGATGAATGCCCATCAGGCCGGTTTCGACCAGCTTGGCATAAACCTGCTGATACACTTCCATGTTAAAGGAGAGCGTATCGTCCATCGCCTTGTCGATCGGTTCAATCTCATTTTTGGTAAACTCTCTTACCATGTCGCGAATCATGAGCTGCTCTTCTGTGAATTTGTACATTGCGGTTATCCTCCTTCAATTATACAATCAATCTCACGAACCGCTTTTGTGCTTGTTATATAACAGATTTGAAATATTCCTTTCGTCATGTTTAAATCTGTTATATATCAGTTTGAGGCCCGGTTCGTTTTTTCGTGATTTCTTCGTCTTTCACTGTGGCGATTTTAACATTACAGGTACAGATTGTCAACACTTTTTCGTCAAAAAACCGTTTTTCGTCGTTTTGTTGCAGTGTTAATTATTTAATAATAACAGTTTCGCCATGCGCCGCATAACAGTTCGCCCCTTCCGCGCCGCTGCATTCCCCTGCTGTTTGTCAAACTGTTGCATTCCACCTCTGAAACTGTTGGATACTTTTTTGTTTGCAATCGAATTCACATCATGTATAATAAAAGCAGAACATCAAACTGTCCTGTTTTCGGAGGAGGGGATCATCATTTCTGTTAAAAACGATGCCGTTCTGTCTCATATTGAAGCCCTCGCCAGCGGAACGAAAATTTCCGTGCGCGGCCTGGCCGCCGAACTGAATATCAGCGAGGGCACCGTCTATAAGGCAATCAAAGAAGCGGAAGCGCGCGGGCTCGTGATCACGAAGCCGAAATCCGGGACCTTCCGCGTAGAGGCGGAAACCGGCGGCAACGTCAGCCTCTCGCTGATTGACATTGTCGCGGCGCTTGGAACGAGCTGCGTCGCGGGAAAGCGCTCCATTCCGCGCACGATCAAAAAGCTGCTGCTGTGCGACAGCGACGAAACACAGCTCGCGTGGGAACTATCCGAAAGCGACCCCGTGCAGACGCTCTGCATCGTCGGCAACCGCGCAGATCTGCAAACGCTGATCGTGCAATCCGGCGCAAATCTGATCGTCACCGGCGGATACCGTCCGAATGACTACGTAATTGCAAAAGCCGACCGCACCGGCAGCTGCGTCCTCTGCGCCGCGCAAAACACATATGCTGTGCTGCGGCTTCTGGAGAGTTTCTTTTCCGACCACGCGCCCGAGGCAGAGAGCGGAAAAGCCGCGCAGTGGATGCAGATGCCGAATTTCTTATATAAAGATGACATTGCTGCGGACTGGTTCCGTTTTTACAGCGACCATTTCCACGGCTTTCAGGGTTTTCCCATCATGAGTGACGACCACACCGTGTATGGAAATCTGGATGTCATTCAGTCATTTTCCGTGCCGCACTCGCAAAAGCTCGCCTCGCTTCTTTCCGACGATGTGCAGACGCTCTGCGTCGACGCCGACACCCCGATGCCCAGGCTCGCGCAGCGCATGATCCTTTCCAACAGTCCCTATGCAACCGTCATACACGACGGCCACGCAGCGGGATTCGTCTATTACACGGACGTCCTGCGATATTTCCTGTTCGCCAAAAGCGAAGGCGGCGCCCCAGAATTCAGCTCAAAACTCTCATTCATCCCCGAGCTTTCCAACGAGGATCGCCGGGTATACGAAGTCAATTTTACAGAGTCAGAGCGTCTGGAGACAGATCTGCTCACCGTCCCGCTGTTTCATCTGGCTGCGAAAAAACACATCGCACACGTCGGCGGCTCGGAATACCTGCCGCTGAGCAGCTCGTTCGTGTTTTCCTCCGCAGCGGACGCGCAGTCCACACTCTTCCTTTCCACAATCATCTCCCCGGCCTCCGGCCATACGATTCACGTAGACGCGGAGCTGTACACCGAGGACAAAACCATTGCGCGCGCCATGCTCGTATTTGCAAAACAATAATCTTTAATCTTTATAGGAACGTGTCATATGTATTCATTGCATCAAGAACAGGAAAATCTCAGGGCGGAGCTCCGCGCATTCGTAGACAGCGAAATTGTGCCCGCCGCCGCACAGCTCGATCACACCGGCGGGCTGCCCAGGGAGCTTTTTAAGGAAGTTGGCCGCCGCGGCTATCTCGACGCCGCATTCGCCTTCCCCGACAGCCGCGCCCGCTACAACACGCTCGAGGGCACCATCATTATTGAAGAACTCTCACGCGGTCTGGCATCGCTCGGCCTGATCATCAGTCCGCATTATCAGTGCACGGAGCTGATCGCGGCCGCCGGCACGGAGGCGCTGAAAAAGGAAGTGCTTCCGGGTGCGAAGCGCGCAGATATTCTGTTTGCGTTCGCGCTCTCGGAAGAAAGCGGCGGGTCGGATGCGCTCGGTGTGGACACCATCGCCATAGACGCAGGCGACCACTGGATCCTGAACGGGAAAAAATGCTGGATCACCAACGCCGGGTATGCCGACGGCTATATCGTCACGGCCAAAAGTCCGTCTGCCGAACGCAGCCGCAGCGTCAGTCTGTTTTACGTCGGCAAAGACGCTCCCGGGCTTACCATTCACAGCTGCGGAAATATGATGGGTCTGCGCAGCGCGCCCATGGGTGATGTCATCATGAAAGACTGCATCATCCCGAAGCATTGTCTCATCGGCTCGGAAAACCTCGCCTATCCGCTCATCAAGTCGCTGCTCAATGAAGGCCGACTGGATATGTCCGCCGTAGCCGTAGGCATCTCGCAGGCAGCGCTCGAGCTCGCCGTCGACCGTGCGAACAAGCCCGGCAAGTTCAGCAGGCGGCTCTCTTCCAATCAGGCAGTCTCCTTTTCCATCGCAGATATGTATACCAAAACGCTCGCCGCGCGGCAGTCCACTTACTATCTGGCCTCCAAAATGGCCAACGGCGCCCCAAATACCATTGACGCCGCAGCCGTCAAGCTATTTGCGACTGAATCGTGCCGCGAGATCTGCAAAGCCGCGTGCCAGATCTACGGCGCCTCCGGTCTGCAGCAGGAAGCGGATACAAACCGTCTGCTGCGGGATTCCGAGATGCTCACCATCGCCGAAGGCACATCCGAGATCTGCAAGATTGTCATCTCCAACGGTGTGATCAATTCACGACCAAAATAACACAGTCACCAAGTCAAAAAGCCCGGAGCCTGGATTGATATCCAGGCTCCGGGCTTTTCCGGGCCGCGCAAGCGGTCTCCGCCTCGCTGTTCACTTTTCTGCCGCGCTGCGCCCGCGCAGCCTGCGGAAGGTATATACCCAATTGCAGCTGCGGCACGCCTCGGCATAGGTCTTGCCCGTGGCAAGGTAGCACAGCGGCTTGACGGTCGCCACCGTCTTGGTCACAACAAAACACGCGGCAAACACCAGCAGCGTGACCAACACCGTAGATAATGTACAATAACTTGCGCAAATTGAAAATCGCATAAGAGAAGACATAGCTTGCAGGCTCTGGTAGAATGAAGTTACCACACAAACATTCGAAAGGAGACAGCAACGATATCCAGTCCGCTCGCATCACGCTCCGCGCTGCTCCGGACAGTCCGCTGCAAGCCGCCGCATCTCAGATGTGAGCCCAGCGCAAGCGGGTCACAGCTGAAAAGGAGGAGCGACGAAATGAATGAGCTCCGACTTTGCCAAAAAGTCGGAGCGAACGATATGCAGTCCGCTCCGACGTGGTGCCGGCGGCGGGGATCGAACCCGCACAGTGTTGCCACCGAGGGATTTTAAGTCCCTTGCGTCTGCCTGTTTCGCCACGCCGGCACATCCGTGATATCGTACCACCGGCAGCGCGTCTCTGTCAAGGGCAGGAAGCAAGGCGCACGGCGCGAAAAATTGCCCCCGACGGCGGCAGATAACCAACACGCGCCTCTTGCATCTGCACAGATATTTTGATAGAATAATAAATTATTGTATTATTATAATCGATCGTTTTGGATTTGAGGCACACAGCGCATATGAAATACCGCAACTGGAAAATTCCATATACCGCGCCGCAGCCGCCGGAGGCGCTGCTGCGCGCGGGCTATTCCCCGCTGCTGGCGGTGCTGCTGGCGCTGCGCGGCTATGACGACGCCGGGCAGGCGCGCGCCTTTCTCAGCGGCGGCGACCAGAGCGTGTTCGCCCCCATGCTCCTGCAGGACATGGACAAGGCCGTCGCGCGCATCCGTGCCGCCATCGAGCGGCGGGAGCACGTGGCCGTGTTCGGCGACTACGACGTCGACGGCATCACGTCTACGTGCGTACTCACGGACTATCTGCGCCGCCGCGGCGTGCCCGTGCACCCGTACATCCCCGACCGCATCGAGGAGGGCTACGGCCTGAACATGGACGCGATCACGAGCCTCCAGCGCGCCGACGACATCACGCTCATCATCACCGTCGACTGCGGCATCACCGCCATCGACGAGACGAACTACGCCCTGCAGCGCGGCATCGACATGGTCATCACCGACCACCACGAGTGCAGCGGGCAGGCGATCCCGAACGCCGTGGCCGTCGTCGACCCGAAGCGCCCCGGCTCGCAGTATCCCAACGGCGGGCTTGCGGGCGTGGGCGTAGCGTATAAGCTTTTGTGCGCGCTCGAGGGCGGCAGCGAACAGGTGCTGCGCGACTACGGCGACCTCGTCGCCATCGGTACGGTGGCCGACGTCATGCCCCTCACGGGCGAAAACCGCTACCTCGTGGCGCAGGGTCTGGCGCAGATCAACACCAACCCGCGCCCCGGCATCCGCGCGCTGCTGCACGAGTGCGGCGCGGAGGGGCGGCCTGTCACGGCCACGACCATCGGCTTCACGCTCGCGCCGCGCATCAACGCGGCCGGCCGCCTCGGAAAAACGGCCATCGCCGCGCTGCTGCTGCTGACCGATGACGGCGCCGACGCCGACCGCTACGCCGCCGGCCTCTGCCAGCTCAACCGCGAGCGGCAGGAGCTCGAGCAGCAGATCTGGGAGGAAGCCTCGGCCATCGCGTGCCGCTATCCGCCGCGCGCGCCGCTCGTGCTCGCAAGCGACACGTGGCACCAGGGCGTGATCGGCATCGCCGCCTCGCGCCTGAGCGAGGAGTTTCACCTGCCGACGATCATGATCTGCTGCGACGGCGAGCGCGGCAAGGGCTCGTGCCGCAGCTTCGGCGGCTTCAACCTGTACAACGCTCTGAGCGCCTGCTCGGAATATCTCGAGGGCTTCGGCGGCCACGCGCTGGCGGCCGGGCTGACCATCCGGCGCGAGAACATCGACCGCTTCCGCCGCGCGCTCGGCGAGTATTACCGGCAAAACCCGGCCGACGACCTGCCGGAGCTCACGTGCGACCTGCGCGTGGACGATCCGCACCTGCTGACCATGGCGTGCATCGAGTCGCTCGACGCGCTCGAGCCGTGCGGCAACGGCAACCCCAAGCCCCTGCTGTGCATCACCGGTGCGCGGCTGGTCAACGCCGTGCCCATCGGCGGCGGCCGCCACCTGCGGCTGCACTTTGCCAAGGGCGGGTATAATTATGCCGGCATCTTCTTCTCCTGCACCCCGGCGGAGCTCGGCGTGCGCATCGGCCAGTGGGCGGATGTGGCCTTCACGCCGCAGATCAACGAATTCCGCGGCCGCCGCAGCGTGCAGCTGCTCGTGACCGATGTGCGCCCGAGCGACCCGCTGCCGCTGTGCAGCGCGCTGCTCAAAAACCAGTGCGTGCCCGCGTGGGACACGGTGGATCTGTACCCCCTGCGGGCGGATTTCGCCGTGGCGTGGCGCTGGCTGAAAGCGCCGATGGTCTTTTCCCTCTCGGAGCTGCCGGAGCGCGCGCCCATGCGCCCGGAAAAATTCTGCGTGTGCCTGCGCGTCATGGCCGAGATGGGACTCGCCGCCATCGACTTCGACGGTGAGACGCTGCGCCTGCGCCCGCTGCCGACCAGCGGCAAGGTGGATCTCGGCGCATCCAAGCTGCTGCAGGCGCTGCGCGACCGCCGGCAGAAGCTGCTATGAAACATTATCAGGAAATTCCCATTCCTTTTCGGAAAGGAGCAACCCCCATGTCTGAAGCGACCCGCGCCGAAAACGCGGCCCCGGTGCCCTACGACCTCGAGGCGCACTATCAGGAGCTGGAACAGAAGATCACCTCCGCCGGCATCCCGGCGGATCTCGGCCGCGTGCGCGCGGCCTTCGAGTGCGCCGACCGCGCGCATTCGGGGCAAAAGCGCCGCGACGGCTCACCCTATGTGTCGCACTGCATCGCCGCCGCCATCATCACGGCGGAGATGGGGCTCGACGAGGACTCCATCATCTCGGCGCTGCTGCACGACACGATCGAGGATACCTCGCTCACGCATAACGACATCGCGCGCAGCTTCGGCACCTCGGTGGCCGACATCGTCGAGGGCGTCACCAAGCTCACGCGCGTGCAGTATACAAGCGTCGAAGAACAGCAGATGGAGAATATGCGCAAGATGCTGCTGGCCATGGCCAAGGACATCCGCGTCATCCTCATCAAGATGGCCGACCGTCTGCACAATATGCGCACGATGGCCTACCAGAGCGAGGAGAAGCAGCGCATCAAATCCCTCGAGACGATGGAGATCTACGCCCCCATCGCGCACCGCCTCGGCATGCAGAAGATCAAGTGGGAGCTCGAAGACCTCTCGCTGCTCTACCTCGACCCCGAGGGCTACCGCGCCATCACGGACGCGCTCGAGGCGCGCATGCCGACGCTGGAAAAATTCATGGACGAGATGCGCACGCAGATCCGCGAGCGGCTGGAGCTCGACGGCGTACACGCCACCATCTCGAGCCGCATCAAGCACATCTACAGCATCTACCGCAAGATGTACGCGCAAAAGCTCGACATCAACGGTATTTTTGACCTGTGCGCGTTTCGCGTGATCGTGGACACGATCCCCGACTGCTACAACGTGCTCGGCATCATCCACGATATGTACAAGCCGCTGCCCGGCCGCTTCAAGGACTACATCAGCACGCCGAAGCCGAATATGTACCAGAGCGTGCACACGACGGTCATCGGCTCGGAGGGCATCCCGTTCGAGGTGCAGATCCGCACGTGGGAGATGCACATGACGGCGGAATACGGCGTCGCGGCGCACTGGAAATACAAGACCGGCAGCGGCGAGGGCACCAAGGCCGGCGACGAGGAAAAGTTCGCCTGGATCCGCCGCCTGCTCGAGACGCAGCAGGAGTCCGACGCGCAGGACTTTTTCCACAACCTGAAGGTGGACATGTTCGCCGACGAGGTGTTCGTATTCTCGCCGAAGGGCGACGTGATCAACCTGCCCGCCGGCGCGACGCCGATCGACTTTGCCTACAGCATCCACTCCGCGATCGGCAACAGCATGGTCGGCGCGACGGTCAACGGCCGCATCGTCAACTTCGACTACGTGCTGCAAAACGGCGATATCGTCGACATCCGCACGTCGAAAAACGCGCCCGGCCCGAGCCGCGACTGGCTCAGTCTCGCCAAGAGCGGCGCCGCGCGCACAAAGATCAAGCAGTGGTTCAAAAAAGAGCGCCGCGAGGAAAACATCGTCCACGGCAAGGAGCAGTTTGAGCGCGAGCTGCGCGCCAACGGCATTGCCCCGGCCGACATCATGGGCGACGAGATCCTGCCGCTGATCCTCAAGCGGCTGGCCTTCACCTCGCTCGACGATCTGTACGCCGCCATCGGCTACGGCGGCGTAACCGCCACGCGCACCGTCAACCGCATCCGCGACGAGATCCTGCGCAGCCAGAAGGCCAACCAGAAAAACGCCATCGACCGCATCAACGAGGCGGCCGAGCGCCGCAACAAGCGTCCGCGCCACGCCGTGCACGGCATCCTCGTCGAGGGGCTCGACAACTGCCTCATCAAATTCTCCCGCTGCTGCACGCCGGTACCCGGCGACAGCATCATCGGCTTCATCACGCGCGGCGCGGGCGTGTCCATCCACCGGACGGACTGTGAAAACTACCTCGCCAGCCGCGACAATCCGGAGACCGCCGGCCGCTGGATCCGCGTGAGCTGGGCGGAGAACACCACCGATTCCTACGGCACGACGCTCACGCTGCTCAGCGCACAGCGCTCGGGTCTCGTGATGGACGTGGCCACCGCGCTCAACACGCTCAACGCCAAGGTGCGCACGCTCACCGCGCGCGACGTGGACAGTGGCCGCTCGACCATCACGATCACGGCCGAGGTGCACGATCTGGCCGAGCTGCGCACGATCATCAGCCGCCTGAGCGCCGTCCGCGGCGTCATCCGCATCTCGCGCAGCGGTGCGTCCGACATCGCGAAGGCCACCGCAAACACGGCGGAGCTGCAGGCCGAGCACGCCAAAAACGCAGGGAAAACCAAACAGGAGGGCAAAGCATGAGAGCTGTCATCACCCGTGTGAACGAAGCGTCCGTCACGATCGGCGGACAAGAGACCGCGCGCATCGGCAAGGGGTTTCTCGTCCTGCTGGGCGTGCACGTGTCCGACACCGAGGCCGAAGCCGACCGCATCGTCGACCGCATCTGCGGCCTGCGCGTATTTGAGGATGAAGCGGGCAAAATGAACGTCAATCCCACCGACGCGGGCGCAGAGCTGCTCATCGTGAGCCAGTTCACACTCTTTGCCGACTGCCGCTCCCGCCGCCCCGGCTTCACGGCCGCAGCCCGGCCGGACACCGCCGTGCCGCTCTATGAGCGCGTGATCGCCGGCTGCCGGGCCCGCGGCTTCACCGTGCGCACGGGCGTGTTCGGCGCGGATATGCAAGTCGCGTCCGTCAACGACGGCCCTGTCACCATCCTGCTCGATACCGATCAATTATAAAGGAGGCTACCCCATGCTCATCAAATGTCTGCCCGTCGGGCACCTCATGACCAACTGCTACATCGTCACCGACGAGACCACGCTCGAGTGCGCCGTCATCGATCCGGGCGACGAGTCCAACACCATCCTCTACTATCTGGAGGACAACCACCTCACCTGCCGCGCCATCCTGCTCACGCACGGCCACTATGACCACACCGGCGCCGTCTACGCCGTGCACGAGGAGACCGGCGCACCCGTGTACATGAACGCGCTCGACGCGGGCACGGCCGTCGCCTTCGACAGCTACTCGTTCGTCCCGCCCGAGGGCACGATCTTTTATAAGGAGGGCGACGAGGTCAAGGTCGGCAATCTGACCTTCCGCGTCATGGAGACGCCCGGCCACACCCCCGGCGGCGTGACGCTCATCTGCGGCGATGCGCTCTTCACCGGCGACACGCTCTTTGCCGGCTCCTGCGGCCGCACGGATTTCGAGGGCGGCAGCATGGAGGTCGAGCTGCAGTCGCTGGCGAAGATCGCGGCGCTGCCCGGCGATTACGAGGTCTACCCCGGCCACATGGACTGCTCCACGCTCGAGACCGAGCGCCGCTTCAACCCCTACCTGACCGCGCTGAAAAACCGCGGACAGTAAAACTGCACAAACACGACCGGCAGAAGTTCGCTTCTGCCGGTTTTTTGCGCGCGCAAAGGTTCTTTGCGTGACAAAGCGCGCCCGCGCATGGTATGCTTTGAACGAGGTGAACACCATGCGCGACATTGGGGCCAACATCCGCCGCGGCCGCACGTGCCGGCATCTGACGCAGGACGATCTGGCACAGACCGTGCACACGACGCGGCAAACCATATCGAATTATGAGACCGGCCGCTCCCGCCCGGACGTGGAGACGCTGCAGCGGCTCGCAGACGCGCTCGGCGTCGAGCTCACGGAGCTGCTGGACGGGGCGCCATCCGCCGATGCCCGCCGGACAGCGCTGCGCAGGGTGTGCATCATGGGGGCCGTCACGCTCATACTGGCCGGGCTGTGGGCATACCTGCACGCGGTCTGTCTCCGGCAGTACCAGCGTGGGGGCATGGCGCCGTTGGCAGCCATGCTCATAACCGAGCCGCTGCTGCTGTGCGCGCTGGCGTGGACGTTGCTGCAGGCACTGCACATGGTCACGCGCCTGCGGCCGCGGCGCGGCGCGCCCTGGGTGCGCCCGCTCGTCCGGGTGCTGTTCGGCCTGTGTCTGGCAATTCTGGTCGCCAGCGTTGTTCTACCCGCCCACGGCGTGATATTGCCGCGGCTGTATGGCGGCCGCGCTGCCACGGCAGCGCTGTTTTTTCTCCTCGGCGCGCTGCTCTGGCTGACGCAGCCGGACGGAAAAGCGTAAAAATTGCACAAACACAACCGGCAGAAGCTCGCTTCTGTCGGTTTTTTGCCGTTTTCGGCGCAAAAGTGCCGCGCAGCCTTGCATTTCATAGACAGGCGTGGTATATTGTTCTCGCTCGAAAAACATATGTCCGCTTATCGCGGGCAATTTCATCGGATCTAAAGTGAGGGAACATCATGAACATCGGACTTCTGGGTTTTGGCGTTGTCGGCAGGGGCGTTTACGATATGCTCGCCGACCGGGACGATATCCGCGCAGCGTGGGTGCTGTGCCGGCGCGATCTCGGCGAGCTGACTGCCAAGACCACGTATGATATCCAGGACATTCTCAGCGACCCCGCGGTGGACACCGTCGTGGAGGTCATGGGTGGTCTGCACCCGGCGTATGAATACGTGGCGGCTGCGCTGCGCGCCGGAAAGAACGTGGTGTCCTCGAACAAATACCTCATGTGCCGCTACTATGACGAGCTCAACGCGCTCGCCAGGGAGCACGGCGCGGCGCTGCGGTGCACGGCGGCGGTCGGCGGCGGCATCCCGTGGCTGACCAACCTCGAAAAGGCCGCGCGCGCCAACCACATCTCCCGCGTCTGGGGCATCCTCAACGGCACGACCAACTACATCATGGACGCGATGCACCACAGCGATGTGGACTTTGCCGACGTACTCGCGCAGGCGCAGGCGCTCGGCTATGCCGAGGCCGACCCCTCGGCCGACATCGACGGGCTGGACATCCAGCGCAAGCTGATCCTGTCCGCAAACGTCGCCTTTGGCGTATCGCTGCGCGAGGCGGACGTGCCGGTGTTCGGCATCCGCAACGTGCGCAAGGCGGACATCGCGCGCTTTCAGGCGCACGACTGCACGTGCAAGCTGATCGCCACCGCCGAACAGCGCGGCGGCAGCATCAGCGCCTACGTCGAGCCGACGCTGCTCGGCAGCGACGCGCTCGAGGCGGCCGTGCCCGCAAACTTCAACCTCATCAGCATGGACGGCGAGCGTATGGGTGTGCAGAGCTTCTTCGGTCAGGGCGCGGGGCGCTACCCGACGGCCTACAACGTCGTGCAGGATCTGGTGGACATCACGCGCGGCGCGCACGCCTTCTACACCGATTCCTTCGTTCCGGCCGTGCCGGACAATGCCGGCGTGCAGCACCGCTACTATGTGCGCACGCGCGCCGCGCTGCCGGAGCTGGCCGCCCTCGCCGAGGGCGACTGGGAGGGCGCGCTCATCACGCAGCCCGTGCCCGTGAGCCGGATGCACGCGCTCATGGCGCAGGCGCTCGGGCAGGACGGTGATAGCTTCTTTGCCGCGCTGCAATAAGGAGGACGCCATGCTCAAGGTTGCAAAATTCGGCGGCTCGTCGATGGCGGACGCCAAGCAGTTTGAAAAGGTGCGCGACATCGTGCGCGCCGATCCCGCGCGCAGGGTCATCGTCGTGTCCGCCGCCGGAAAGCGCGACGCGGACGACCACAAGCTCACAGACCTCCTCTACCTCTGCCACGCGCATCTGCAGTACGGCGTGAGCTGCGAGAGCATCTTTCAGATGATCTGCGAGCGCTACATCGCCATCCGCGACGCGTGCGGGCTGAGCGTCGACATTGAGGCCGAGCTCGACGTGCTGCGCCAGCAGCTGCGCAGCGGCATCTCGGAGGAAGAGCTCGTGTCGCGCGGCGAATATTTCTCCGCCCTGCTCATGGCGGACTACCTCGGCTACTCGTTTCTCGACGCGGAGCTGTGGGTGCGCTTCCGCTTTGACGGCACGATCGACAAGGAGGCATCCTACGCCGCGCTGCAGCGGCTGGCCGAGGGGCGCAGCGTCGTCATCCCCGGCTTTTACGGCGTGACGCCCGACGGCAAGATCCGCACCTTCTCCCGCGGCGGCAGCGACATCACCGGTGCGCTCGCGGCGGCGGCGCTCAATGCCGACGTGTACGAAAACTGGACGGACGTGTCCGGCATCCTCATGGCAGACCCCCGCATCGTGCCCGACCCGCTGCCGATCGAGCGCATCACGTATAACGAGCTGCGCGAGCTGAGCTTCGTCGGCGCGCAGGTGCTGCACGAGGGGACGGTGTTCCCCGTACGCGAGAAGAACATCCCGCTCAACATCCGCAACACCAACGACCCCGACCACCCCGGCACGCTCATCATGGAGTCGTTTGACGACGTGGATGACGGGCGGCTCATCACCGGCATCGCGGGCAAGAAAAACTACTCCATCGTCACCATCGCCAAGACCGGTATGTCCTCGAGCGTGGGCGCGTTCCGGCAGGTGTTCGAGGTGTTCGAGCGCAACGGCGTGAGCATCGAGTATGCCCCCAGCGGCATCGACTGCCTGTCGCTCGTCGTGCCGAGCGAGAAGATCGCCCCGTGCCTGTATTCCGTGCTCGGCGAGCTGGAAAAGCAGCTCAAGCCGGATCACCTGCACGTGACGGAGAACATCTCCATCGTCGCGGCCGTCGGCCGGAAGATGGTGTTCCGCCCCGGCACATCGGGCCGCATCTTCGCCGCCCTCGGCGAGCACGGCATCAACATCCGCATGATCTCGCAGGGGCCGGACGAGCTCAACATCATCGTCGGCGTGGACACGAAGGATTTTGCCCCCGCCATTCAGGTCCTGTACAACAGCTTTGTGAAGTAAGAAAGGAAGTTTTCAGATATGAAGCAGTATCGTGTTGCCATCCTCGGCGCAAGCGGCGCCGTGGGTCAGGAAATGATGAAGACCCTCGCCGAGCGCAGCTTCCCCGTCGGGGAGCTGCACCTGCTCGCAAGCGCCCGCTCGGCCGGTAAGGTCGTGTCGTGGCAGGGTCGGGACATCGTCGTCGAGGAGGCGACGGACGCCGCCTTCGCCGGCATGGACATCGTCCTCGGTGCGGCGGAAAACGACATCGCCGAGCGCTTTGCCCCCGCGATCGTGCGCTCCGGTGCCGTGTTCGTGGATAACTCCTCGGCCTTCCGTCTCGACCCGAACGTGCCGCTCGTCGTGCCGGAGATCAACCCCGGCGACGTGAAGCTGCACCACGGCATCATCTCGAATCCCAACTGCTCGACCATCATCACGCTGACCGCCATCAACGCGCTGCGCAAGCTCTCGCCCATCCACAGCATGGTCGTCTCGACGTATCAGGCCGTGTCCGGCGCAGGCGCCGGCGGCCCGATCGAGCTGCAAAACGAGGTCGACGCCCTGCGCGACGGTAAGACCTACGCCCCGAAGGTGTTCGCGCACCAGATCGCCTACAACGTCATCCCGCAGATCGGCGGCGAGCAGTGCGACGGCTACACCTCCGAGGAGATGAAGCTCCAGAACGAGGGCCGCAAGATCCTGCACCTGCCGGACATGAACGTGGCGTGCACCTGCGTGCGCGTGCCCGTCGTGCGCAGCCATTCCATCTCCGCCGCCGTGCACTTCGCGCACCACATCTCCGTGGACGAGGCGCGCGCGGCCATCGCCGCCGCTCCCGGCTGCCGCCTTGTGGACGATCTCGACGCGCTGCAGTATCCCATGCCGCTCGACACGTCGGATCAGGACCTCGTGTTCGTCGGCCGCATCCGCCCCGATCTGACCGATCCCAACGGCCTGTGCCTCTGGTGCTGCGGCGATCAGGTGCGCAAGGGCGCAGCCACCAACTGCGTGCAGATCGCAGAGCTGCTGATCCAGAACGGCTGAACGAAAACCGTATAAAAACGCTCCGGCGGCTCAAAAACAGAGCCGCCGGAGTTTTTTTGTGCGCCGCCCGCTTGCGCAAGCGGCGCGGGTGTGGTATCCGCCGCATCCGGCACACGGGCATGGCCGGTGAGCCGGACGACTGAAAAAAGAAAACGCCGCAAAATGGCCGGTGTTCGTAAGGCAGCGAACAGCCACAGCAGTTTGCACTGCTGTGGCTGTTCTTGTAGTTTATCCGGCCATATGATACTATGGAG
>ERZ833515.211-NODE-211-length-57226-cov-4.472023_pt1 | contig 57226 bp, 81 predicted proteins | sample MGYA00519949_ERZ833515 | MGnify/ENA primary metagenome ERZ833515 (study PRJEB31850, sample SAMEA3708741) | human gut metagenome | biome: human gut; feature: human-associated habitat; material: faeces | place: China | collected 2014 ...
GCACCTCCGCCCAGGGGAAGTTTACGCCCGGGCAGTCGGTTTCGTTTACGTCCTTGTGCCGCAGCAGCTTGAGCTTGCCCCAGCGGCTCATGATATCGCGGATGAGATCCTTGAGCGCAGCCAGCTGAGCCGCAGGCATGGTCTCCGTCATGTAAGCGCCCTCACAACAGATACCAATGGACTTGTCGTTGTGGCCCTTTGCATGAGCGCCAACCGCCCACTCCGGACGGCCGCGCCAGATGGTGCCGTCCTTGCGGACGTAGTAGTTGTAGCCGATGCCCGCCCATCCGCGCTCGAGGTGCCACTGGTTGATGTCCTCAACGCTTGCGTGACTCGCTTCCGCATGGTGCAGAATGATTTCGGACGTGCCGCTGCGGTGCGACCAGTTGCCGTTGCGCTTCAGATTTGCTTCATGAATGTTCACAGTTTTCGCCTCACTTTTCGAGCGGCACGGTGTACGCCTTCGCCCTGTCGCTGTCCGTCAAACCGCTGGTAGTCGGGTCGTTAAACGCCGACCACACATTGCAAGCAATCAAAAACAGGCAGTACGGATTCGAAGCCGTGGCCTTGATGATCTGCCACACGCCCGCCCAGGTGGTCATGTCCGCAGCGGTCAGACCGGCATAGGCCAGAGCCGTTGCAAACGCGCCGAGGGCGATCTGAACCCAGAATACCGGGTTCTTGATTCTGATTTTCCAGTTCATAAGTACCTCTCTTTCTCAGTTCAAACCAAGCTGCCGAGCGACATAGCCGACGAAAATGCCGACGAGTGCCGTCGCGCCGTAAGCCACAACCTTGCGCCACATCGCGCCGTCGCGGTCCTCGAGCGTTTCCAGCCGCTTGCCCTGCTTTTCCTGCTCTTTCACCATGCTCTCAATGCTGGAAGCCAGCTTGCCTACCGAGGCGGTCAACTGGTTGAGCTCGCGCATATTATCCTCCAGCAGCTCAATGCGCTTGTCCTGCCGACGATTTTCTTCTTCGAGCCGTCGACGAAACTCTTCGTGCTCGGCACGAGTGATCGGATTATCCATAAAACCTCTTTTCCCTCGAGGCGCAAAAACGCCCCGGTCTGTCGTTCTTGACAAAGCCGGAGCGTGTGCTATAATATACTTAAAGAGGACGCTGTTACAGCAGTCAGGCCCTCATGCAGTCGATCTATTTAAGATGACCGTTTCGGTGCCAGCCGGACGGTCATCGCGCTTTTATACAGAAAATGTACAGCAATACTGCCGCACATACAAAAAGCCTAAATGCTTTCTTCTGCATTCGCGCCACCTCCTTCCTGCCGCAGACTGCGGGAAAGGCAAAGAGGGTCTGACCGCCATATGTAACAGCGTCCGCTCGTATTATAACATACGCCGCCGAACCCTGTCAGCGAACCGCCTTACGAGGCGGTTTTTCTTGTTTTTACAGCCCAAGCAGACGCTTGTCGTCTGCACTCATCAGTTCCGGTACGCCGGTCTGCACGCTGCGCCAGTGCTTGTACTGGGCGCGGGCCAGTGCGTTGTGCTTGAGGCCGTGCGCGTTGTCGTACTGATCCAGCTGTACGCCGATATCACCAGGGTACTTCTTCACTTCTGCGTAGTTCTTGATGTAGACATTATTCTCGTACATTTTTCTTTACTCCTTTATCATTTCCTGCGCCCGTGCCAGTGCGTCATCAACTGCCTTGTCCTGCGCGAGCATTTCACTCTGCCGACGTACAATTCCGACGAGCTGCACGCAAACCTCGCACAACTCGTCAATCAGTTGTGCGTCACTCACTTACAGCATCCTTCGTACCGCCGAACTCCGCAGGCACAAGCTCCGGCATACCGCACTCATCAATCAGAATTTCCGCTACCTGCTTCTGGAGCTTCTTCGGCACCTGCTCGAACTCACACTTACCAAGAATTACACGCTGTGCAAATAACATTGCCATCATTAAAAACATCCTTTCAAAATGTTCTCGAATATTGTTGATTAACTTACGCATAAACGACTTCTGCCATCTCTGCAATGCAGTCCTCGTAAAAAGACTGCTGATCGGTCAGCGCAGCCACCTGCTGCTTGAGCGTTACGTTCTGCGCCGCCAGTTCTTCATTTTCTGCCACAAGGTCAGCCTTGCTTTTCTCGTTTGCTTTGGCTTCCCGCAGCAGGTTGTCATAGTTGGCTGTTACCTCGTCCAGCAGACCGGGCGTGTCCTCCACCTCAGTAATGTACTCATCGTACACCCAACTGTTGTGACCGTCCTTGTCCGTTTCCTGCTTGGCATTCAGTGTCAGCCGTACCCATGCCCTGCCGGGCTTGTTTGGCATACTGCCTGCCGCAACCTCAGGCGGTTTGACATCTCCGTGCACTCTCAATTCGTACCACTCCTTTCAAATTTTGCACGCCCACTGGACGCACATATTTAACCATTATCGTTTTGCTGGCACACCATTTCAGCCGCCCAAGCCGACTAAGCAACGCTTGTGCCATCTTTGCTGACACACGCTCCCGCTTTGCCGCTCGTCTAAACTGTCGCAGTGTCCGCAGCAGGCTGCGCTTACGCAGTACGACCGCGTTGCGACCAAACTTATACCCGACCGCATCAACCTTGCGCTTCCTGATCGGGTACACCTGCCAGTCATTCTTGAGCGTCAGACCGAGTGTTTGCAGGTGCTGTTCTGCCGCCTTGACAGCCTTGTGCAGTGCTCTTTTGGAGCGTCCAAAGATTGTCACATTGTCCATGTAACGCACTTCGCAGACAACGCCCTTGCACGCGCACAACGTGCGGTCAAGCGTTTCCAGATAGTAGTTTGCAAGCCACTGACAGATATAGTAGCCAATCGCTAAACCGTCAGCAATAATGCGTGTCACCAGACGGACAAACCGTTTGTCCTTAATCTTGCGTTCCAGTGCACGTCGCATACCGTCCAATGGAATACTGTCGTAAAACTTGCGTACATCCATCTGCGCACAATACTTACTGTCCTTCGGTTTGCGCTGTACAACGCGGGTAATCTGCCGCATAGCACGAGCACCACCGCGCCCCGGAATACTTGCACACGACCAATGATGCATACCGCGCATCAGCACCGGTTGCATTGCACGGACGCAAAGCCAATGTACACAGCCATCTGGATAGAACGGTACAACCTTAATATCTCGCCATTTCCGGCTTGATACGTCATACACGCGCTTAACCTTCGGTTTTGACGGTATAAAACTGTCCGTCCGCAGCATGACGAGCAGCTTTTCAGCGTATGTGTCAATGTTCGCCAGTACACGTCGGACGCTGCGACGTTTCTTCTTGCCATTTGCGGCAAGCCGTATAGTTTCTGTTATAAATGCTCTGTCGAGCATCTTTTCGTAGAGGAATCCAACTCTTTTCGGGATTGTTATCACATCCTTATTGCCTGCGAGAGCGTTCGAGTGACCTACTAACTCCCGTCCTCTGGGCATGATTTTCACCAAGGGGTGAGGAAAAGCCTGCGCAATGATAATTGAGTTGCTAAGTAGACGCGCGGAAATGTTCGAGTTCGAATTCGACGAAGTGTTGTTCGCATTGAAGTACAACAGACCCGCATTCGTACCGTTGTTCCAGTTGCCACCAACATACAACACGCGCTCCGCGACGCGCAGACAGTCCCTGCTTAGATTAAATTACACTTTGCAAATGCCGGGGGTTGCGACCCCCGGACCCCCGGAGGGGATTGCGAAGCTACGCTTCGCACAGGAGACGCGCGGAAACGTACGAGTGCGAACTCGAAGAAGTGTCGCCCGCAAGGAAGCACAACAGACCTGCATCCGAACCGTTGCTCCAGTAGCCACCAACATACAACACGCGCCAACCAGACGAGGAAGAATAAACGTAATCCGGGACGTATGTTGTTTCCGAGCCGCCAGACGTTTTCGGAATCAGCAGACCATTATCGGTAACAGTCAAATCCTTAATCCAACCAGAGTCAGGAAGCGTACCAATATTGGTGTAACCGGTCGAGGTATCGTCCGCATACTTGCTCGGGTCAGTGCAGTAGTAAGCTGTTTTACCATTGGCATTAAAGCCGTCTACCCACTGAAACACGTTGCCCCAGAGGTTTTCAATCCAACGGTACTGAACAGCGGTCTTACCATCTGTACCGGCTGCGCGTCCGGTGTGATAGGTCATGCTGTCTGTGCCGCCAGAACTGATCGCAGGGGAATTATTGTTAGTGTCTCCTTGTCCGATCTTAGACTGACAGTCCCAGTTTGCAAACTCCACAATATACAGAAAGATAATTGCGCAGTAGGTTGCAAAATCATACAGGTGGAATTTCGAGCCGACACTCTTTGCTTTGTTGCGCGCAGTTGCTCGGGTCATGTTGGCATACGGAAAGTATCCTGTTTCGCTGTATCCATTACTGTTCATGTGGTATCTACCGACATACTTACCACTGCCCGGATGTTTCGTCATGCCAGTTTTCGGTTTGTCCGAAACGTAGAAATACTGCTTTGTACCGTTTCTCTTCGCGGCAACATAAAACTCTGGGACAAACACCATAGTGTAGTTATTCGACCGTGCAAAACCACTATCACCCTTCCACGCCGTCACCGTACCATAGTTATTAAGGTTGCACTCCTTCATACCGTTCCACGGGGCATAGCTGTCAAAAGGACTGCTGCCCGAACCAGTACCAACCGCCGGTTTCGGCTCGGTCGTCACAGACCGCGTCACCAGTCCGTAAGGGTCGGTTTCCGGCGTTAACCTTGTCAGCGCCGTGCTCGAATTGCTCGTATCCCACACCACGCCGAACACGTTAGCGTAACTCAGCGTCAGCGACTTGCTCTGTCCGCTGGCAGTAATGCTTACTGTGCCCTCGGCGGTCTGGTCACCCAGTGTTGCTTTGATTGCCCAAGTACCCGCCTTGCCGACGGTAAACACAGCCGTGCCGGTGCTCGTCTTGGTCAATACCGTGCTGCCCAGTGTCGCCGTCACCGTCGAACCACTGTCTACGGTTACGGTAATCGTGGATTGGAATTTCTCAAGCGTTACCGCAAGTGCCGTGTAATATGCCTTGGTTGTTACCTCGGTTGTATACGTTACGCCGTCCAGCACGCACGACAGTGTGTAGGTGGTATTGATATCGAGAACGCTGACCGAAGCCGTCAGACTGCTGTCCACCGTGCCTGTGTAGGTTTCCCCGCCGCCCTTGAGCGTCCACGCCTGACCGACAAAATCGCTTGCAAACGTCAGCGTAATCCGACTGCCGCCGGAGGCAGGCGCGTCTACCTCGCCCACGGTGTTGTCCGCCGTAAAACCGAGGTACTTTCCCTTCTTGCCCTTGATTTTGTCCTGTTTCTTGGCAAACTGTGCAGAATGTGCGCTTGTGCTCGTGTTATGCGCGGACACCGCATTTGCAGCCGTGCCGGACGGGTCAGCACCAACGTCACCGGCACCCATCGCATCTACTTTCTCTTCAAGCGCTGCTGCCGCTCCTGCTTTTTCCGCACCGAGGTCAGCAGCGGTCAGACTTCCGTCCTTGACAACCTTTTTCACTTCTGCTGCAAGTTCAGCGGTCTTTACGCGGGCTGCAACTTCGTTGTCCAGCTTGTCCCAGTTGCCGTTAAGGGCCTGCTCGATATTAAACGTGCTCGCGCCGTCCTTGTCCTTCTCATACTCAAACAGCCCGAGATTTTTTGTTGTTTTGCTCACTGTATCACTCCTCAAACGCAAAATCGCCGATACGGTGCATTTGCAGCTCATCGATCGTCATAGCAGACACCTCGCGCACCAACAGCCAGCGCCAGAGGAACTGCACCGCCAGATGGCACGGGATTGTGCGGTCTACCGCCTCCTGCAACGCCGCAAGCTCGGCCGGTGCAGGGATGCCATACGCGCCGATAAACGTCAGCACGATCACTCCCTTTGCAAAGCCGACGGAAATCTCGCCGTTTTTCCAGCTGTCGCACACGCGCTGGATCAGGTCAACGTCGCACTTGCCCGAGCCGCGCCAGCGTGCGATCAGTGCCGTGCGGCGCTCCTCCAGCGTGCCGGTCGAGGCCAGTCCGGCGTCGCGCTCCTCAATGGCAAGCGCCCACGTCATGCTGTTCGGAAACAGCTGCTGCGTAATGTCGAGCATCTGCTCGCGCTGCGTGTCGTCGAGCGACTGGATCGCGGCAAGCAGGTCGCACACCCACTTGTCCGTCCGGTACGCCACCGGCAGGCTTTTCCGCATGTTGTCAAACTCAGCCATAGGTAATTGTCACCTCGCCCAGTACCGGACACTCGCGCTCCGCGATGGCAATATTTACGATGCCGCCGGACACTTTCAGCCCGGCATAGTCAATTACGCCCGGCGTGTCCATAATGGCCGCACCGATCTGCGCATAGCTGATGTAGTCCTGGGTAAAGACCGTTCTTGCCAGATAGGCCGCAACGCTCTCCTTGATGCCGGATGTTAAAATATCCTCGGTCAAGGTGTCCGATTTGGTCACCGTGCAGCTGACTGTGATGGCCTTGCCGGTCGCAGCGGTGACAAAGCACTGTGCACCGATCGGCGCTTGTCCTCGGCCTGCGCCCTCGCTGTCGGGGTCGATGTAGTCCTGCACCGACTTAACCAGTGCAGGCGATGCAGGCTGCCCGGCGTTGTCCGCGATCACGACATCGACCGTGTTCGCGCCCTGCACCCGGGGAAACACCTTGACATGTCCGACGCCGGACACCTCGAGCGCCCACTGCTGATAGTGGTACACGTTGCCGCTCGTCGCCGGCGTGCGAAGCCGCAGCAGGTACCGTGCATAATACTCGCTGTCGGATTCCTCGGCATAACCGCCGCCAATCGGCTCAGGGTTATCACACGAGGCAATGCCCTGCACTGCCACCGGCATCTGCGTCACGCTGTGCGCGGGCAGATTGCCTGCCGTGCCGTCCACCGTGCAGGTGACCGGTACCGTGCCCTCGCCCTCAATGGCTACGGTCTCGGTTGCGTAATACTGAACACCGCCGCCGCTCTCAAACAGCGTGCCCTGCTCGACCGTGCCTGTGCCGGTGACGGTCAGGCTGCCGTGGGCAAAGGTCGCGGCCTTGCGTTCCAGGCCGGAACGCGGATAGATGTAGCGGTCAAGAGCGCTGTCGTGCAGGTTTTCGGGGTCAAGCTGCTGTTTTGCCTCGTCGATAGTCTCGTCCGTGCCCTCCATCCGCAGGCTGACTGCGGCTAAAAGGTCATACGTCGGAAAGCCGATGGTCTTTTGATAGCTTTCCGGCATTGCGGACAGCATCTCGTCTAAAATATCACTCGCTGACATACGTCGTCACCTCCTCACTCTCTCCGGTGTGCAGCCGGACCGTGAAGCGTACCTCCACGCCGCGCCGCACGCGCGTAAACTTAAAACTGTCGAGCGTCCGGATGGCCGGGCAGAACGCGGCGGTCTCGCGCACGTTGCGCTCAATCTCGGCAAAAATCCAGCCCTCCGGCACGCGCCGGTCAAGGCTGACCGCCTCCACGCCCGGCTGGGTCGTGCCGCTCGTCCGGTAGATCGGGATTGCACCCGGCTTTTGCCTGAGCATCAGCTCAAGCCACTGCTTGACCGCCTCAATGCCCTGCCGCTCGACCAGAGCGCCGTCGATCAGCTGAAAACTACCCGACCTGCCGTCTTCGTGGAACACAAACTCCGGAGAGCGCCCAATGCTCTCCGCAACCTGCGCGGGCAGCTCCTCCGGGATAACCGGAAAAACATCGGCCATAGCCGACACCTCCTAAACTCACATATGCCAATCAGCAGCCGCCACGCTGTCCGCCAGCGTCGGTGCAGGCTGCAGCATCGCCGTCGCAAACGCGATGATCCACGCCACCGTGATATCAATGCGTCCGCGGCTCCGCTTTTTGGTTGGCTTAATATTTTCGTTATCGTCCGACACACACCGAAGATTGAGGAAACACTGCCGTGCTGCCGTGTTGTGCACATGCAGCATCTCATGCGCTCGGATGAGCCGCTCCAGCTCCTTCATCGGCGGGCTTATGCTGCGGATACCCTGCGGTATCTCGACAACCTCGGTCACCGTGCCGGCAAGCCGCTCGCGGATGCTCTGCATCACGGTCGCGCCCAGATACGGGTCAAATCCGACCATGCGCAGGTCGTAATCCTGTGCGGCCTGCACCACAGCGTCAGCCACAGCCTCAAAGTCGATGATATCGCCCTCACAGCCGTGTAAGAATCCTGCGCGTATCCAGTCGCGGTACGGCACATGGTCCTCGCGCTCGCGTGCGTCAATGCCGTCAAGCGGCATCCACCCGGTAGGCAGAGCCACCCACCTGTCCAGACCCTCCTGCGGCGGAAACACCAGCACAAAGGCGGTAAGGTCGGTACTCTTGGAGAGGTCAACGCCGCCGTAACAGGTCTTGCCGCGCAGCAGCTGCACGGCCTCGCGCCAGTCCTTGCAGCCGGGCGGATTCCACTGCGTTTTGTCGTAAATGGTGATTGGGATCCACCCGACAGTCGCCGTGGCAATCCACTGGTTAAGCCTGAGCCACCGAAACAGCCGCTCAGCGGCCTCGCTTTTCTTCGCATCCGCTGCCTGAGCGCGGATGGTGGACAACTTGAGCGTCTTGCCGAGCGACGGATTGCACCGCCGCCACAGGTCCTCGTCGTAGATGTTGATCTCCTTGAGTTCATCCTCGTCCTCGATCAGTCCGAGGCCGTAGATGATCGGCAGCCAGCGCGGGTCATCATAGGCTTTCTCATCCCTCGCGCCGCGCCGCCATCGGTAGATAGCGAGCGCCTTCTCGTGCACTTCCCAGCCGATGGATTTCCGGTCCGGGTCGTCTCCGGCGGTCGTCAGCACGATCCACACTGGCTGACGGCGAGCGTCACCGGCACCAAACGTCATAACGTCCCACAGGTCGCGGCTCGGCTGGGCGTGCAGCTCGTCAAAGATAACACAGCTCGGCTTGTAACCGTGCTTGCTGTACGCCTCGCTGGACAGCACCTTGAGCCTGCTGCCGCTCGTCTCGTCGTAGATGGTCTTAACGCTGTCCACAATGCGGCTGCGCTTTTTCAGCGCCGGACTCTGCTCGACCATGTACTTGGCCGCCGCAAAGACGATGCCCGCGTTGTCGCGGTCAGCCGCTACAACGTAAACCTCGCCGTTGATCTCGCCGTCGGCAAACAGGTGATACACACCCAGACCGGCAGCGATTTCCGACTTGCCGTTCTTCTTGGCGATTTCCAGATAGAGATACTGGTATCGCCGCAGGTAGCTGCCTGCCGGGTCGTCCTCGTCCTCGATCAGCTGACCGTAAAACTCGGTTATCATGTTGCGCTGCCAGTCCATCAGGCGCAGCGGCACACCGCTGGAGCACGTCAGGCACTCCAAAAAATCGCAGACAAACTGCGCCTGCTCCTCGTCAAACATTCCGCTGCACCTCCTCCGTTACAGACTGTCCAAAACCAACAGCTGTGCCCCATGCAGCAGCGCCGCCGCCTGCATGCCGACCTTCCACGTTTTGCTTTTTGCCGTGGCGGTCATAATCAGGCCGGTGCTGCTGTCAAACTTAAATTCTTTGTCCGCAATGGCAAAGATCAGCTTGGGCGTTACCTGCACAACCTCGGCTCTGTACCACGGCTGCGGCTTGCGGTTTGCCTCGGCGCGGCTTGTGCCTTTGATGGCCTGTGCAAGCGCCGTATCCCATGCCATAGGCACGCACTCCTTTCCACATCTTCCACAGTGTTATCCACAAGCATACAATATCTTGTGTTATCCCCACGGCGTACAGAAACCGGAAATCTCCGCGTAACTGCGAGTAACACGCTTGACAGAGTTGCTGTAATTGCCCTCAACGGTTTCGCAGCTTGATGCTCCTGCCGAAATTACAATGCCGATATGCCGGTCGCCCTGAATCATCAGGTCACCCGCCTTAGGCTTGTAACTGCCTGCCGATTTGTACTTGCCGCGAGCCTTGAAATAGCTGCTCATATCGCCAACGTAGCCGTAGCTTGTCGGGATTGGTGCGCCAGACTTGTACGCACACCAGCAGACAAAATAAACACACCAGGCAACGCCGTTGTGGCCTGCCCACTGGCCGTATTTGTTGATGTCCTTGCCAGACTCCTTGTAACCGACCTCGCCCAGTGCCGTATTGACAAACGACACCGCACTGCCCGAGCCGCCGCCCGAGCCGCCGATGATCGCAGAGCCGTTTTTACGTCCCCAGCGATTGCACTCGGCGTTGCTGCTCATCAGCAGGTCAAAGTGGTACACGCCGTTCTCGATCTGGATCGCGCCGCCTCTGTCGTTGACCGTGTAGGTCGTGCCGTCGAGGCTTGTGCCCGTGTCGCGGACGGTAATTTTCGTGCCGAACGGCACAGACGGCGGTGCAGCGCAGGTGTGCTTGCTCGGGTCGAGCCTGTTGCCCTGTGCATCCAGATAGCCGCCCTCCAGCGCATTGTTAGCCGGATAGTAGGCGGTAAACAACGCCTTGACAATGGTGCCGCCCGAGCCGCCGTCACTGCCGCCGGACAGATCCGGCAGGCCGAACACCTGCACCTTGTCCGTGCTGGCGGCCTTGATGGCTGCCGCGTCAGTCTTGCCCTCGGCGGCGGCTCGCACCTGCTCGAGCGCCGTGATTTCGAGCGCCATCGTGTGTCCTGCACCGCCGTAGTGATGCTCCACGCGCGTGATCCGGTAGTTGCCCTTGATGCCAAACGCGGGCGAGTTAAATCGAAGTACCACGCCGCTTGTCACCTCATCACAGCCCCAAATCTCGGAGATAGAGCGGGTCTGCCCTACCTTGTCAGCGTTTTTCAGCAGGTTTTTCACCATCTGGCCGAGCACAGCCGTACCGGGGTTCTCGGTCACGGTCTCAATATGTTGCATAAAGCCGTAGCGCTTGATGGATGCCGCGTTGCTGGCCTGTGCGCCGATGTACGCCTTGCCGTCGTCCTCGGCGGCAATGACAACAGCGTTGTAGGTGTCCTGGGTGCTGTCCTCGCCGCTCACCTGACCGAGCGCCCATGTGATGTCAAATGCGGCGATATTTTTCGCCGGCTTGTGGTATGCCTTGATGGGCGCGGTCGGCAGTGCCTCGACCTGCAGGCCGCTGTCGTCCACGCGGTGGCGGTACTGCTTGCCGGTCGCAGACGTGCAGGTGTCCAGCACATCGCTGATAATGTCAGCGGGCGTGTTGCCGGTCCACAGCTTCGTGATCTTGGTCGGCAGGCTGCACACCTTTCCGACTGTCACGCCCGCCTTGGCACACGCCTTGCGGATGACCTGATCGGCGGCAAGGTTGTTGACCTGCAGCACGATTTCTGACTTATTCAGATACCAGCCGCGGTCATAAGCGGTAACACCGCCGTCCAGCGTCACCGTGATGATAACGCCGGAAAAGACCGTTTTGCCCTGATTGGTCACGCGCACCTTATCACCCGGCGCGAGCGCCAGCTTGGGCGTGTACTTGTCCCACGGCGAGATAAACGTCTTAAACGTCAGCTCTGCCGCCAGCGTGTCGAGGTCGTCCGTCAGCGTCATGTCACTGGCAAACGCGGTGATATCGCGCGGCTGTGCGCCGTCGCGGTACAGTATCAGCTTGTGGTCATCGACATATCCTGCCGCCATCGGCGCACCTCCTCATTTGATAAACTTGTATTCTGTGACGGCAATGCTGTACTCCAGATCGCCGTTTTTTCGCACGGTGACGTCAAAGCTGTCCACCGTCACCGGCATGTTAAGCCGTGCCGCACCCTTGCTGTCGAGCACGATCAGCCGGAACGGCACTTTCTTGTCGCGCCACCGGTCGAAGAAATCGACATACGCCCAGCCGTCCGCAGATGCCTCGGACGGCATGAACGAGTACCGCCGCACCGGCAGCAGCGCTGTCCACTCCATGTGCCGCAGACTAAGCGTGCCGATGCGTCGATAGTCGCGGCTCAGGCCCTCGTAGGTCTCGTGGTGCTGCTCCGGCTGTGGAATCGGGAAATCCGGCGGACAGTGCGGCAGCGTCCAGACCTCCTCGTTGTTGTTGACCGAGATGATAATCTTGTACACGCACCGCACCTCCTTATGTGTTGCCGAGCGCCGCCAGCACCTTGCGGCCGACGTACTCACCGACCTGCTCGGTATACTCACGGTTGCCGATCACGTTGCCCTGGATGTTGACGTTGACCGTCACGCTCCGACCGCCCGCCGCCTTGACAGACACATCATGCGGGATGATCTGCGTGCCGCTCGGCAGGTTCATGATCTCACCGCCGCGCTCGTTGACGCGGGTGTAGCCGCCTCGCCAGTAGGGCGTGCCCATGGCGTTGCCGTCCAGATGATCGGCAATCCACGACACGGCATTCTTGCCGCCCTTGTAGATGGAGCCGAGAATCGGCACACTCTCGATCTTCTGGTCAAGCCACGAGAAGAAGCCCGCGACCTTTTCCTTGGCAGCCGAGAACGCATTTACAATACTGTCCCTGATGCCGCCGAACGCTGTTTTTATGCTGTTCCATACCTCTCCGGCCTTGGCCTTTACGGTGTCCCAGTTCTTATACAGCGCCACACCTGCGGCCACAACAGCTGCCAGGCCGAGCACGATCCAGCCGATTGGCGTTGCTACAAATGCAGCATTCAGTGCCCACTGGGCGGCCGTCAGAGCGGCAGTGGCACCGGTTGCCACGCCGGATGCTACGGCACTGGCGACCATGCCTGCTTTGTTGACAACCATCATGGCGGTATTATGGATCCACGCAGCAGATTCTGCGCCCTTGGCGGTCACCAGCTTCCACACGGTCTTTATAACCCCGCCGATCGTCTGTCCGGCAGAGATTATGCCGGCAACAAAACTAAACACCCGGCCAATGCCCCACACGCCAGCCAACACTTTGAGCACACTTACCAGCGTATCCGTATGCGCCTGACACCACTGCATCGCAGCCGCTGCCTTGTCTATCATCATCGCAGCAATCTGTGCGCCCTGCTGCACCCCTCCGGCCAGTTGAGTAGCTAACGCATCTAATCCACCAGAGGCAATCCAGTCTTTTAGCTTTGTCAACCATTCTCCAGCCTTTTGGGCAGCAGTCTGCACCCCGGTTACGAGTTTATCCGCAAAAGCGTCCAACCCGCCCGAAGAAATCCAGCCATCAATAGCGGACATCAGGCCATCCAGTTTACTGTTCATCCAGTCCATTGGCTTGACGTTGAACGCCTTGGAAAAATGCGAGCCGACAACATCCAGCGCCTTAGACGCACGACCGGCCAGCTCCGATCCGACCTTGCCTGAAAAGCCTTTGACGGTAGCCTTTAATGTGTCCACCTTATCGTTGAGGGCGTTCGCGCCGTCCAGCGTATCCTGCGAGAGGATAACGCCGGCCTTCTCAGCCTTACCGGCCAGCTCCTGCAGGGCGGCACCGCCGTCATCGACGATACCCGCAAGGCTGTCCGCACTCTTGCCAAACAGGGTCATTGCCAGCGTGTCGCGCTCGGTCTCGTTCTGTACCTTGGACAGCGCGGTCAAGGTCTCGTAAAAGACCGTCGTGCTGTTACGCAGTTGACCGTTGCTGTCCTTGACCTTAATGCCGAGCTGATCCCATGCCGCAATCGTTGTCTTGCTGGTCGAGATCATGTTCTTCTTCATCTTGCCGGCGGACTTGACGATATCGTCAATCGACACGTCGATCAGGTCCGATGCATACTGCCATTTCTGGACATCGGCAGTAGAAAAGCCGCTCTGCTTTGCCAGAGTGTTAAGGTCATCGGCGGCAAGTGCGCTTTTGAGCGTCAGCGCTGCCAATCCAGTCGCCGCAGCAGAGGCACTGGCAGTTACAGCAATAGCCGTTTTCTTAACTGTACCTGCTAATGACTCGAAACCATTCTTAGCGGCATCGGTCAATGCCTTAACCGACTTATTCTTGAATGCAATCACCCGTCTCGTAGATTGGATCATGCTATCGTCAATCTTCTTTCCGGATTTCTTTGCGGACTTAGCGGCTGCTACCAGTCCTCCCGACATCTTATCCTGCACCGTGAGGATTGTATTGATTACTTTATTCTTCGCCATTACGTTCCTCCTTGGGTGTATATGCCTTGCCGATGCCGGCGGCTACGATGTTGATCGCGTCCTCATAATAGCGCGCCCTTGCGACTCGCAGCACCGCACGATCTCCAAGAGACATCTGACGGATATCTTCCGGCGTGATGCCTCTCGGAGCATAAAATGCCGCTAAATCTAACAAAGGGTCGCGCTCAATCAGTTTTTTGCCGGATCCTGCTCTGCTTTGGCGTTTTCGTCTTCTGGAAGCAGTTCAAGCCAAGCAAAAATCTGCTGTCCAAGCACATTAACCTCACGGACACTCATCAAAGCCCAAACGGTGTCGTACGGGTCGGTAATGCCAAGTGCCGCATGCAGTTCAGGCTCCTGCAGCGCCGGGCAGCAGTCGTAAATGACCTGTGCGGCAATGCTGAGAGAGGTCGATACATTGCCGCTCGCCTCAATAAATGCCTCATAAGCATCCAGCTGCGCGGTGTGCCCGATCTTTACAAAATCAAGCAGCTGACCGCCGACCTTAAACTGAATGACCTTGGTCTTGTCGGCCTTGCGCTGCTCGGCTTTCGCCGCCAGCGCGTCCAGTAACTTCTTATCCATATACCATTTCCTCCATAAATTCGCCGGTCTCCTCGGCGGTCTCGATCCAGGTGAGCCGCAGCATGACTGCCAGCGTCTCGCCGTCTGCGTCGCAGGTGATGTCGTCTTCCGGGATGAGCACCACATCCTGCACGGTCACGCCCTCCCGCAGAGCCGCGCGGATCGCGTCAGCGGCCGTGTTCAGCTCGTCCCGCGGGCGCGTGCCGTCGGCGGGATAAAAATAAATCTCGATGTCGCAGCCGGTCTCGGCGTAATCATCCGTGCCCATGCCGTCGGTCTGACCAACGTCAATGCGGTAACTGCGCCGCACCAGAGGCGCCTTAACGTCCTTGCGCTCACGCACAGCAGGCAGGTTGACAGCCCCCAGAGCCGCACTTACCACCGCACCGAGTGCGTCGTCTATCTCTTTCCACTGGATCATAGCTTGTTAATCACCTCGTCCAGAGCGTCCTCGGCGGCCTGCTGAAACTGCTCATCAAAGCCCTGCGCGGCCTTGTCAAAGACCTCGCGGCCCATCTGCTTCTTGCCGCGCGAACCGTCACGCGCTTTGGGCGTCCATCCCTGCTCGACCAGATGGCCGATTGGGTCATTGGAGTACACGCGGATACGCATTTGCCCCAGCTTGGTGTACACCCTGCCACGCTTGATGCTTTTGTGGTAATGTCCGGCTTCGCGCTCGTACTTTTCACGCTTTACTGCGGTACGGTTGACTGACGCACGCGCCTGCTGGGCTGTCTTGCGGCGCAGCTTGCTGCCCTGATCACGGAGCAGTTTTTTCTGTGCCTTCTCCAGCTCTTTCGGCTGCGCCAGCAGCTTTTCGGAAAAATCAAACAGCTCCGAGCAATCAAAACCATTACGAGCCATCGCGTGTCACCTCTCCCTGCCGCAGTGTGCAGTAAATCTCCACCCAGCCGCGGCGGTTATAGATTGGCAGCCAGTACGACACATCGAGCCGCTGACCGCGGATAATAAAGTACATCTCGCGGCACAGCTCCGGCAGGCTGGCGCTCCGGCAGACCACGCGGTGCGTGATCTCGGCACGCTCAGCGTCACCGGTCAGCGTCTCCGTGCGCCCGCTTGTCGGATTTACCGCCGCCCAGATGGTCTTGACCTTGGTGTAGCAGTAGTCTGTCTCGCCGTTTGGCTGCTCCACCGGTGCGGCAAGCCATACCTCGGCGCGGTCGCGCAGATCACGAACCTGTGTTGCCATCGTCCGCACCTCCAAACGCGCACACCAGCTTGAGCTGGTTTACCATCTGCCGCACGAGCGGTGGAACCGTAGCCAGGGCTGCGGCTGCATTGTCTGCACACTTGCCATCGTACTGGTTGAGCACCATTGCCTGCACGATGAGGTCGTACATTGCCTCGTGGCCGTCACGAGTGATACCGCACTGAGCGAGATAGCTGTCGCTCATCTCCGCAAAGCCGGTCAGCTGCGCATCGTCCTCGTCGTAGTCGATGCGGCAATACGCCTTGATCGTTGCCAGCCGTCCTGCGTCGATCATACGACCACCGCCCGGAGTTCTGCCTCAGCGATAGCGATGGCACGCTTGCGGGCGGTGTTCAAGTTGGACACCGGCGGCTGCGGCTCTGGCTCTTGGCTCTGGCTCTGTGCAGCGATGTACGCCGCACGCAGCTTGTCCATATCGGGGACAGCTCCGCAAGCGTTGTAAATGTTGTTGATGTTAATCGGCTCGCCCGGCTGCTCCTCGCCGATGATCTCGTCAATCAGACCGGCGTCAAGCGCCGCACGGGCGCTGAGAAAGGTCTCGCGGTCCATCATGCGGCGCAGTGCGTCATGGCTGGTCTTGCCGCCGACCTTGCTCTCGTACGCCGCGATAATGCTCTCGGTGATGCTCTCGAGCATCTGCACGCTCTCGCGGTGCACGCCCTGATTGCCCTCAGTGACCGTGCTCGGCAGGTGGATCATCACCTGACCGACTGGCGAGCAGGCCGCCGTGTCCGCACCTGCCATCACGACAGACGCGGCAGAACCGGCAAGGCTCTGCACCTCGGCGCGGGTATGTACACCCTGACGGGACGCATTGCGCAGCAGGCTGTACATCTCAAAACCCGCAAAGACCGAGCCGCCGCCGGAGTTGATCTCCAGCACAAATTCCTCGCCCTCCGGGTTTTCGGCAAGCGCCGACCGGATATCCGCCGGACAGGCCGCCGGGATACCCCACCAGCGCAGGATAGGCGCGTCACTGTCGGCCACGATGTGACCGTTTAAGCTGTATCTCATGCCGTGCCTCCTTACAGGGTCTCCAAAACCTCAAAGTTACCGAACTTGAACGGGATTTCCTCCTCGGTCTTGGACTTCTTCTCGAACTTGGCGAGCGTGAACTCGTCGATGGTGATATCGCTGTACGCCACGCGCTCCGTGCGGTTTGTGCCCGGCATGGTCTGGCTGGTGATGATGGTGATGGTCGGCATCTCGCCGGACTTATACGCCGCAGCAATCAGGCTCAGCACATCACTGTCGATCTTGAGCGTAGTCAGCGTGCCCTCGCCCGAGTAGCCGTTATATACACGGTAAGTAGCCGGATCACCACAGACATTGATTTCTTCAAAATCACCGGCAACCTTGGCCTCCACCGACTGCAGGGTGGTCAGCTTTTTGCCGTTAAACCACGCATGACCGCCGTTGCCGTGCATAATGCGGTTGGGATTAAATTCAGGCATCCTATGCCCTCCTCTCTATAAATAGGAAGGGCGGCAGCAGCGCCGCCCTGGGTCAGTCCTTACGCAATGGTCAGAGATACCGCAGCAGCGGCCTCAGAGTCGAACACCTGTGCGTCCAGACGGGTAATCGCGCGGACCTCGGTGCTGTTGGTCTTCCATGCGTTGCCGCCGATGTCGGTCGATGCAATCTCAAGCGGCTGACGGCGGAACAGCGTAGCGTACTGCGTAAAATCGCCAAAGTAGATCGGCGCCTTGCTGGTCGCAGTCTTGAGAATGCCGTTGCTTACTACGGTAATGCCGCGGCCAAACAGCAGCTTGCCGGTCGAGCCGGTCGGGTCGGGCTGCAGCAGCGGACGCTTGTTGCCGTCCACCAGCTGATCCAGAGCATTAAAGCCGTCCTGATTGGTCACAAAGTGTGCCGTTGCGGAGATTGCCGGGTCGAGGGTGACGTTGAGCGCCTTCTTGAGCGTCTCCACCACATTGGCAGTGGTTGCCGCAGTTGCAGATTCATCCAGAGCCGCCAGCTTGGTGACAAGCAGGTTGTTCTCGGTGATGATCTGCTTCTTGGCGAGCCATCGAGAGATATACGCCAGCAGCGCCTCGTCGGTGTCGCGCAGCAGGTCGTTGGAGACCGGCAGGATCAGCGCATAGTCCTCGACCTTGTAGGCAATCTTGCGGAATGCCGGCTTGTCATCCTGCGGAATCTCAGCCATCTCGTCAATCTTGGTAAAGCCCTTGTTCGGCGCGGTATCTACCACGCGCGAGCCGGACAGGAACGATACATTCTCGACCGCAAACAGGTCGGACAGCGGCACCAGAGAGCGGCGCAGCTCGTTAATGCGGGTCTGGATGTCCTGCGGTACCAGCAGACCGCCGTCTGCCTCGACACCCTCGGTCATGGCACCGGCGTTTTCGGCTGCCATGGCACGGCGCAGAACGTCTGCGTTGCTCTCAAAGGCTGCACGCTGGCCGCGTGCCTGGGCGCGGATGCACTCCGCAAAGGCATGCACGCACTCGCGGCTGTTGACCGGCTCTGCCGCCGGAGGATCGGTGCCGCTGGTCGGCACGCCTTCCGGCTCTGCCGGTACATTCTCCTCGGCTTCCATGATTGCCTTTACGCGGGCAATCTCCGCGTCAACAGCGGTGTTCTCTGCCAGCGCCGCGTCAAATGCGGTCTGATCGCCTGCCGCGTCCGCCTGTCTCATGCGGTCTACAATGCCGCGCTTCTTCGCGAGCAGGTCAAGCAGTTTCTTCTTCATAGGTCTTGCCTCCTTAATTGTTGTTGTAGGTTATCCGGTCACGCCATCGTGATCGGGAAAATCAGGTCGGTCATACTGCCGAGAATCTTGACGTTGGCCGTCAGATAGACAGTGCGCTTGAACGGGTTGGCCTTAACGGTATCATCGTCCCAGTCAGCAGCCTCGCTCTTGCCGGATGCCACCCACGCGGCACGCTGCGCGTCCACATCGATGCTTGCCGCATTGGCGTAGTCCGGGTCAAGGATGCTCTGCTGCATCAGCTGACGGAAATAGCTGCTGTTGAGCGAGGCCACCAGCATCATCTGGTTGTCGCGGCTGTTGCGGTAGTTGCCGAGGTAGGTCTCACGGAATACGGACGTAATGTCGTCGCGCATCATGTCCATCGCCTCGACCGTCTCGATAAACTGCATGTCCTCGGTCTGGGTCTGGCCGTTGGTCGTGGTCATCGAGTTAATACCCTGTGCCACGCGGACATTGCCGTCCTCATCATTGACAAGGATAAACTTGCCGCTGCCGAGTGCCGCGTCGTTGTCCTCGACCTCCTGCACCTCGCTGAGATTGCTGCACAGGTAGTTGGTGCAGCCGCGGGTGACGTTGCACACCGCAAAGATACCGAGCAGGCTCGGCAGATAGGTCACGCCGTCTTTCTTGCCGCGGTCATCCGTGTAGGTAACCGACTCGTTGACAAAATTGACAACGTGCATATCATCCGGTGCGGTGGTCAGGTTGTAGCAGACCGCCTTATAGGTCTTGTGCTTGGTGTTGTCCTGCGTCTTGACCCACGCAGACAGCGCCAGACCGTCAGCGGCACTCTGGCCGGCAATGGTCAGCCAGCCGGTCTTGACGCGCTTGCCGATCTCGGCCAGCGTATCCGCCAGCGCGCCGTCCGCGTCACAGCGGAACACATGCGCCTGATACGGTGCAAAGCCCAGCATGTCGCAGATGGCAGCATAGTTGTCTGCGGTGTACAAGCTCTCGTCCGCCTGCGCGGCGCTGAGGTCGCTGTACTGCTTATGCGTAAATGTCTTGTTGGTGTCGTCTCTCACGATCAGGATTGCGACACCGCGCTCGCTGCGGCCGATCAGGCTCACAGCACGCTGCTCAAACGTAATGTCGATTTTAGGCATTGTGATTGCCATTATGGGGTCACTCCTTTCTGTCCCTCGCCGTCCGCTCCGTTGCGGCGGCGGCTCAGGTCCCGCCAGTCCTCCAGCGGAACGTAGTTCAGGCTTGCCAGACGGTCATCGCCGCCGGGCACGTCCGGCAGGTCCTCGAGTGCGCGGATATCGTCCACGCTGTACGCGCCGATCTCGCGCATGGACTTGTACCATGCAGCCCGAGCCGTCCAGTCTCCGCGCAGCTCGCCCATCATGTTGCGGCGCAGCTGCAGGCCGCGGCTGCACTCGCTTTCAAGCAGCAGCTTGTGCGTGTCCTCCTGCTCGTGCTCGCTGACGATTGGGCTGAGCGTGCGCTGGATATACTCAATGGCCGCCTGCGTGTTGGCGGCATAGCTCTCTTTGCCCGCGCCGAGCTTGTAAAACGGGATGTTAAACAGCCGGGCAATGTCCTCGACACTGGCAGCCTTGGACTCGATAAACTGCGCGTCACGGTTGGTTGCGGTCAGCGGCGTGTACTTGAGGCCGTTATCCAGCACCGCAATGCGGTAAGCGTTGTCCGCTCCGGAGTGGATGCTTTCCCACTCGGCACGGATTTTGCTCTTGATGTCCACTTTCTCGCCGCCGATGGTGGTCGACCTTGGCGAGAGGTCAGTGTCAGTGGTCAGAATGCCGCTCACCTGACCGCCGTTGCGGTAGTAGTTGCTCTCGTACCGCTGCGCCTGCAGGGCCGCCTCGATGGTCTCGGCACCGCGGCGCAGATAGCTGATGCCCTCAAGTCCATCCGTGGAAAATGCCTTGTAATGCAGCACATCGGTCGGCCAGAACTTGCGGAACTCGTGCGTCTTGGGATTGATGCCGACATACCACAGCTTTGCGTTGGTGTCGAGAATCGGCAGCATATAGCCCGGTGCGATCGGCAGCAGCTCCACCGGCTGTCCCCACTTGTCGCGCAGGATGAGCGCGTAAGCGTTGCCGTACGCAATACGGCGGCTCTCCATCAGCTTGTGATAGTCAAAGGCGGTCAGGGCCTCGGTCGGTCTGCCGGTCAGCAGCCGCACCGCCGGATGGTCGGGCACCCGCTCGCGGGTCTCGCCGTCCATCAAGTAGATCGGCATCTTTGCCACACTGTCCGATATGATCTCGATGCAGGCATTGACGGCAGGCAGTTTCATGGCCTGCATTTCCTTGCCGCCAAACAGGGTGCTGCCACCCGTGCTCCATCCGGTCGGGTCGTCCAGCGTCAGCGTGGTCTGACCACGGATGCGGTGTAAAATCTTATCTGCGATCATTGCTGCACCGCCTTACACGACCATCAAAATCGACAGCAAGATAGCAAGCACACCGCCCGCGATTGCGGCCATCGGCGGCCAAATCGTGTAGAGTCCAACCATAATAACAACCACGCCGCCCAACAGCAGAGCGTCAGACAGCAGCGCGACTACGATTTTCTTCATCATTCACTTTCCTCCTCTGTCGGTGCGTCATCCTCCGGCGCGTCAACCAGATTATCCAGCAGTGCACACTCGCCTGCCGTCGCAATGCCGAGGTACGCCATCAGCGCCGCACGGCCGTAATCGTCGGTGCCGTTGTCGCGCTCCCAATACTCGGTTGCCTCGCGCCAGGTCATGGTGCGGTGCTCCGCGTTCACACCGCTCGCAATCAGGCGGATATCCTCCACCTTGCTGATGTAGTCGATGCGTTTTTCTGTTTTTTCCATCTCTCTCACCCCTTTCTGCCAAAAAAATAAGAGCCAACAGTAAAAGATACTATTGGCTCTTGTGCTCTCACACTGGCTCCCAAATTGTTACTCCGGTGCTCTGACGGACGCGGCGGTGTTCCGTTACCGCCGTGCCCTGCGCAAAATTATTTTGGAGGTTGTTTCTCGGGCAACTGCTGCCGCCCGTCACAGCACCGGAGTGCTGTTGTCACTTTTCCAACTGTTTCTGCCGTGCGGCTGTTCGCTTGCTGCTGCACAGCGCACATGTCCGGCGGTTGTCTCTCGGCGGTCGCTTGCCGCAGATAACGCACAGACCGGCAGCGTAGCGAGCGTCACGCCGCTCACGCTGTTTCTCGGTGGCTCGCTGAGAGTATTCCTTGCGCTTCTCGGCGGTCAGCTCGTTAAAATACCGCAAGGTGCGCTTGGTGTTTTGAGCCGCACACGCGGCGCAGGTCGTGCGGCCGCTGCGTGCCTTGGCCTTGCGGCAGCGCACGCAGATGCCGTGCGTCTTATACCACTCATACTCCTCTCTGTCATACATCGGCGCACTCTCCGCCGCACGCCGCATAGCCTGCAAGGTCGATAAAGCTGTCTCGCGTGCCAGCGCCGCCGGCAATACGCGCGATCTTGAGCAGAGCCATCATCATGGCGACATCGGTTGCGTCGATGTACACACAGCCGTCCTCATCCACGCACGCGCGGTTGAGGTATGTAATCCAAAACTCCGCGATGGTGTCAAAATTATTCTCCGGCGTGCCGTAGTCCTGCTCACGCTCGCCGCAGACACACTGCTCGGCACGGTGCAACACCTCGGCGCGGGTCAGACGCGGCATCTCACCGCCACCATATGTGCAGTCGTCCTCGGTCTCTATCGGGTCCGGCTCCATGAGAATACCCTCACGCGGCTCCGGTTCGAGATATTCGGAGAGTGTGGTTTGCAGCTTGCGCAAAAGTTCTTGCAAGTCGGGACTTTTCGGCGCCTGCACCGTCATTGCGACGGCAGCATCGCGGATTGCGTTGAATACATCCACAAACCGAGTTGCTCTGTTGATTGTCATTGTCAAAACCTCCATAATTTGCACCATCCGGTACTCTGACGGACGGGCGAGGTACAAGAGGACAAACCCTCGCCGCCGCCAAAAGAAGTAGGTAAGGTGTTTCGGGTGGGTCGCCCGTCACAGCACCGGATTTTACTTTTTGTCTGCGGTGTTCAAGTTGGACACCGCCTTGCGCATTTTCTTATGCGGGCACTCCCGCACCTGGCCTGCCCGTCTCCATGCGCTCTCGCAAAAGCCCTGGACGTTGAGCATCGGGCACATAGCCGGACAGATCGTTCGATCTTGCATTGTTTTCTCCTCCTGCGCTCCGGCGGACGCACCCACTCGTCTGCATTCCGGGTGCACCCGCTTGTATCCTTGCCACTCTGACGTGGGGGACGGCGTAATGGCTGACCACCGTCCGCCGCAGCGCAGGAAGCTGTCCGAGGCTCTGACGGACAGGCGAGGAAATATCACAAAACTCACCTGCCGCCAAAGGTCGAAGCTCGAGCAGGCATTGCACTGCCCGTCACAGCCCCGGACAAACCTCACGCCTTCCGGCGCTCCGCCCGCTCGCGCAGCATTTTGCTGAGCGGGTCCTCGTCGGCCTCGTCCTTGGGCGGCTCCGGCATCACAAGGCGGCAGCGTGCCGACACGCTCAGACCGAGCGCCGCCGCACAGCTCTGGCACTGACCAAAGTAAACGTTCGCCGTCTTGGTCCAGCTGCCCGCCTCCTTGGCGTCGCCCTGCATGATCGCGCGGTTCGCCCAGTTCTGCGCGTTCTGCCATGCGGCGCGAGCAATAAAATATCGCGCCAGCATGTCGTAATCGAGGTCGGAAAAGATATGCAGGGCAACCAGCTTTTTCGCGGTCAGCCGATATTCCGCCTCCATCACCTGCGGCAGATACTTGGGAACCGTGATGCGTTTCGGCTCCTTCGCCCGCACCTCGCTTTTGGCTTTTGCCTCGATCTCGGCGTTTGTACGGTGCCCTGCCATGCGCTTTCGCGCCTGCTTGATGTCCACCGTCCCGTCCGCCTCCCGCGGGATTGGCTTGCTGGCTGGCATATCTCGTCACCTCACTCTCTCAAATTCCGAAGCCGCTCGGCCTTGCGGCCGGTCAACGTCTCCCATCGGCGTAAAATTACATCGCAGTACCGCGGCGACAGCTCTACCGCCACGCACTTACGGTTTGCCTGCTCACAGGCCAGCAGCGTTGTACCGCTGCCGCAGAACGGGTCATACACCGTGTCACCAACATCCGTGCTGTTGCGGATCAGGTAGTCAAACAGCGGAATCGGTTTCATGGTCGGGTGGTCGCGGTTCGCCTTGGGTCGAGGACAGTCGATCACGGTCGTTTGGCTGCGGTCGCTGCACCACTTGTGCGCGGCTCCCGGCTTCCAGCCGTACAGACACGGCTCGTGTTTCCACTGGTAGTCCTGGCGGCCCATCACAAAGCAGTCCTTGTTCCAGATCAGCTGCTCGCGCACCGGCCATCCAAGCTGTTCAACCGCCTGCGCGAACACATCCCACGTTTTGCTCGCACACCAGATGTAATACGCTGCGCCCTCTCGCAGCCACTCGCTGACAGCATCAAACGAGCCGGTCAGCAGTTTCAGCAGCGCGTCACGGTCAACGCCATCATTCTCGATGGTCATTGCATCGCCGGTCTTGCCGACGTAATCGACGCCATACGGCGGGTCAGTAAGCAATAAATCAACTTTTTGTGTTACCCCCCCCGAAAATTTTGTCTAAATACGGTTTTTCGGTACAATTTCCACACAAAAGAACGTGGTCTCCGAGTTTCCACACATCGCCGTCCTGGGCGCGGCTGGGTGTATCGGCATCCGGTTCGCCGCTGTCGCCGTCATCTTCGGCGGCAGGTGGTTCTTCGTTCGGGTCTTCCATTTCCAAATCAGCTGCCGAGAATCCGGTGATTGTCAGGTCCATGCCCGCGGCCTGAATCTCGCCCAGCTCCAGCGCCAGCATCTCGGTGTCCCAGCCGGACTGCTCCGCAAGCCGGTTGTCCGCCAGAATATACGCGCGGCGCTGTGCGTCCGTCAGGTGCTCGACCAGCACGCAAGGCACCTCGGTCATGCCCTCGGCCTTGGCCGCCAGCACGCGCCCGTGTCCGGCGATGATATTCCGGTCGCTGTCGATGATTACCGGATTGACAAAGCCAAACTCTCGCAGGCTCGCTGATCTGCGCGATCTGGCTCTCGCTGTGTGTCCTCGCATTTCGCGCATAGGGCACCAGCTCCCCGATCGGCACGCGCACCATCTGTTCCGGCATGAACCACGCCGCTTTTACCTCGCCCGGCCCTGCCGGACCGACGCTTTTCTTGTTTGCCATTCCAAAACCTCCAAAATTCCCGCTCCATTGGGAAAAAATCTCGCACGAATGGGGGGCTGCGGTCAGGAGCGCCCCGCCGCAAAACTTTCCAAGGGTGGGGGGGACTCCGAGAAATCTTGAGATTTCTCGCCAAGTTCGCGCACACCCACCTGCCTGCGCCCGTCCAAGCGTTCGACCGGTCAGTGGTGTCCGGCCTTGCCTTTAGCCCTGCTTTCCGCCATGGTCTTTGCGCTGTGGCAGCTGTGACACAGGCTTTGCAGATTGCTGCGGTCCGTGAACTTCTCCCAGTCGCCGTTGTGCGGCTCGATGTGATCCACGTCCGTCGCTCTGGTGCGAACGCCATGCCGTGCACACTCCCGGCACCACGGCTCACGCAGCAGCTGCGCGGGCCGCAGGTTGTCTGTCCAGATCGGCATGCTGTACCAGCCACGCCACCGACGGCTCTCGGTGCTGCGCCGTGCGCTGTCCTTGGGTCTGTGCTTGTCACAGTACCCGCACCGCACCAGCTCCCGGCAGCCGGGATGCAGGCACGGCCTCAGCGGCTTACTTGTCATACTCGAGCATGTCGTGCAGGGCGGACTCGGTAGACGTGATGATGCTCTTGAGCCGACAGATGCGCACCGTCAGCTTGTAGCGCTTCTCAAAGCTCGGTTCAAGCTCACGCTCCCGCAGCAGATCAAGCCGCCGCTGACGCAGCCGGTCGAGGTTGCGCTTGTACTCAGGTATCATCTCGCGCACCGTTTGCACGATACTCACCGCCTTTCTGGCAAAATAAAAAAACAGGAGCTAACTTGCAACACCTTTGCTTGGTGTTACGAAGTCAGCTCCTGTCTGCTAAGACGTTGGCTTGCACCGTCGAAATCAACGATGGACTCGTGTTTGCACTTTTCGCACCACAACGGGAACCGCTGTAGCACGGTCGAATCAGGCGTTACCCAAACCTTTGTGGGCTTTCCGCATCGCGGACACCTGATCTTCATTCTTTTTTGATTATACACCTTTCATCCTCCTTTGTCTACCTGTTCGCTTTCGTTTCTCCACAACCGTGGCATATGTTATAGAGCATTCCAAGCCAGCAACAACGCGCGTGCGTGTGCGCGTTGCGTGTGCATTATAATAGGTATTTTTCGGCATTAAATATTTCACAAACCGGCAGGATGCAATCTCATTTCTGCCGCCGCCCTCATCGAGCACCTGTGCTCCCGGCGGTGCATCAACGGTCGTGCCGTCGTCCACCCACTCGTAAGTTGTGACCGGTCGGGCAAGGTTGCGGCTGCCAACAAACTGCTTTTTGCCGTTGAGTGACGCCTCACGTCGCTCCTTGGTTAAGTAACCGGCCCAGCCGTCGTATCCGCGTTCTCTAATATAATTAAGCTGTATGTCGTCGCCCCAGATCCAGAGTGACCGCATCAGCTCCAAGTCACCGCCTGTGGTGGCATTGATAATGATATGCGCGTGAGGCCGGTGGTCTCCGTGCCTGCCCTCGAGCACATAAATGTATTTCAGATCCGGCAGACCTCGTGCCTTGCGGTAGGCCCGCATCTGCGAGAACACTTTGCCGAGGTGCTTGCGTGTCGCATCGGCGCTGTCCGGCAAGTCCGCATCTCGATAGGTGACGGTCAGCACTAAATCGCCCTCGTCAAAGTTGGTCGCCATCAGCATTTCCAGTTTGCGCTGCGCCGTGTTCGCGTTGGTTCGCGCCACCTGCTCCTCCGTCACCTCGCGGATGCGCTTGCGCTCCTGCTTGCTGGCGTTCGGCCGCGGCACCGTGTAGGTGATGTCCCACACAAGCCGTCCGGCTCGGATTGTCTTTCTCCTCTTCATTTTCCCTCCAACGGTGTCCAAATTGAACACCACAGCGGACGAGGCTATCCCCGTCCGCGTAGTTTTATAGAATATCCGCAAAATTTGGATTTGTCAAATATTTTTTAGTCCTTTAGATGCTGGCGCATGATTTCGACCGCCATGCGGCAGGCCTCGTCGCAGGCGACCAGCACCTTCTCTTTGCCGCGCAGTCCGCCATAGTATTCGATCTCACCAAGGGCTGCTGCCGAGGTCTCAGGATCAAGGATCCGTATAGCTTGTTCAATCGTCATGGGTGTTGTCCTCATCCCGCAGATGATACATCAGGAAGTCAGCCTCCGGCACGTCGCAGAACTCGTCCTTGTTACGGCCGACCACGAGGATCGTGCCGACAAAAACCATACCGAAGAACAGGCAGTTGTACGACATTCCGCACAGACGTCCCTCCTCGTTGCAGATAACGACCGCATCCGATGCAATCGTTACAGTTTCGATGTAGCCGTCAACCTCGGCCTGCAAGGCTTTCAAGGTGTTGTCGATGTCGATCAGCTCCGGCGCACAGCCGGGCTTTTTACGGATTGCTTTCATGCTTTCCCCTCCTGTGCTTCATGCTCATACAGATACTCGATCTTCATGCCGGTTACACGCTCGGCCTTGAGCCGCAGCTTCTCGTAGGCATAGTCGGCATCGACCTCTTTCTCCATGCGCGTGATCTCGTCGTTGTTTTCCTGGAGCGCAATAAAGAACTTCTTCATGCGCTCCGGTCCGAAACCGTAGGCATCGGCCACCGAGCAGACCGCCAGCCAGAGTGCTTTCTGTGTTGCCATATCCGCACGCAGCTGCACGGTGGCATCGTCTGCCGCCTCCTGTACTGCCTCACGGATCATGCGCTTGCGCGCCAGCATATCCGCGTAGTTCATGCCGCGCGGCTTGCCAGGGCGCTTGTTCTTACACTTCGCCATTATTCCGGGAACACCTCCGTCCACGCGCTGACGAGGATATTCGCCTCACACTGTTCATCGTCCAGATCCGGGAAGAACCATTTACCGTCACGGTAAACATACTCACCGTAGCGATTAGCGCAGCCGCACAACGTACACAGTACCCGAGCGTCCTCCGGTGGCCGCTCCTCGGTGTACTTGTGCCACACGCTCTCCGCCGGCTTGCCGTAGATCATTTCAAATGGGTCAATGCCGGCGTGTTCCGCCAGTTTAAACAGATCGTCCAGCCGCGGCGCCGCGGTTACAATCGGGTCCTCCGCCCACAGCCATGTCATCGCATACCGCTGCGGGAAGTCCTCCAGATCAGCAAAGCCGCAGATATCTTCGTCCTGCAGCGCATTGAGGATATTTCGCCGAGCCTTTGCCAACGGCGATGCATTAAACGCCTCAATACGCTCCTGCTTCTGCACCTCGCGCTCTGCCGCGCTGCGCTCCCTATCCAACCGTTGCTTGACCTTGCCGCAGACGTTATTACAGCTCTCCGCCTTCTCGCACTCGTGGCAACAGCCGGGGCACTCGCCGCGCTTTACCGCTGCCGCACGCTTGTCCGCGCCGGTGCACGGCTGCTTCGGGTACGGCTCCTCCGGGCAGGTCAGCGGCGCAAAGTCAAATTCCGCCGCCTTGCGGTGCGCCTTAATTTTCTTGGCGTCTAAATTCCAATAGCGGTCCTTGTACGCGCCGTGCAGCTCACGCTGCAAGTCTGCATCACACTGGCTCAGCTCGTAGGCGGCGCTGTCGTTGATGCGGTGACACTTAAAATCGCCTTGCCATGCCTTGGTCAGTCCGTTGTTGATAGCCTTCGCCCTGGCGATCTGGGATTCTGAGGTTTTGAGCACCTCGGCAACATAACTGCGCAGCTTGCCCGGCAGCTCGACCACGCCGCGGGCCTGCAAATCCTTGAGCGCGGCCTCAATCTCCATTGCCGCCTGACCGGTGTACTCAGCGGTCAGGCCGCCGCCGCGGCGCGCCATGGTGTTGGTCCAGTGCAGGATCAGCGTCTGGATGGACGGGTCAAGGTCGGCATCGAGCACAATACAGGGCGCGGTCTTGCGGTCGAGCAGCGCCAGCGCGTTCCGGCGGCGATGACCTGCGAGGAGTAAGTCCCCGCCCTCGGTCTTGCGGCGCACCACAAGCGGCTGCTGCAAGCCGATAACCTTGATGGACTCCGCCAGCTCGTCAATGCCGGTCTGCGCGTAACTGTTGTTCTCGTTCTCCTCGATTTCGGCGAGTGGGATCTGCTCCACCCGCATTTCTCCGGTGTTCGATTTGGACACCGCCTCGCCCATCAGCTCCGCAAGATTAAATTTCCTTGCCATCTCAAAGCACCTCCATGAGTTCCTCGACCCACGCCCGGTAATCTCGGGCGGCCGCCGAGGTCGGCGACCACTCCGCGACGGCCTTGCGTGCGAAAACCGCCTCGTCGACCTTGTCCGTGCGCCGGATCATCGTCCGGAATACGCGCACCGGGCAGGTCTCCCGGATATACTCCTCGCCGTCGCGCTGGACGGGCGAATTGTGCCACATCGTCAGCAGCGCACCGGCGATGCGCGTCGCCGGGTTGATCTTGCGGACGCTCTCGATCTGCTCGATCAGTTCGTCCATGCCCTCGATCTCGAAGCGGCCGATCCTGAGCGGGATAATCACATCGCTACTGGCCGCAATCGCGCCGATGCTCGCCTGTGAGAATGCCGGCGGACAGTCGAAAATGATGAAGTCGTAGCTGTCGTCCTCGATCACTGCGTCGCGCAGGTTACGCATCGCGCGGACCGCCATCTGTGACGTGCACCCGCCATCCACGCCGAGCGTTGCGAGCGACATGTCGGCCGGGATCACGTCCACGCCGGACATCGTCGCCATCTCGACCACCTCGTCGTAGCAGACAGCGCCGCCGGTGAGCAGAGCGGCCAGACCGCCGCGCTCCTCGGTATTCACGCCGCAGTAGCGGCTTGCGTTGCCCTGATGATCTACGTCCACCAGCAGCACGCGCTTTTCGTAGTCGGTGGCGAGGATTGCCGCCAGATTTACTGCGGTGACGGTCTTGCCGACGCCGCCCTTCAAATTCACTATGCTAATCGTTTTCAAGATGTTTTCGCTCCTTTTTCGTGTTTCAGTGGTTTTACTTCGTTCGCGGACCGCATTTCCGCATCGTAACACCATGCTTTGCGAGCACCGCTCGCACCGTTTTGCTTGAGCGGTGCATGCTTGCCGCCACGATTGCAAGCGGCATTGTCTCGTACATTTCGCAGATTTCCTTTTCTTCCTTATCCGTTAACGGTATGCGCGGACCTCCGGCCGGTCTGCCGCCGTTCGGCGGTGCAGGCTGGATTTCCTTGTGGGCCACGCCGCGTGCGTCGCGGTTCGCTGTGTAGACGGTTTCACGGTAGCTATACGGCACGCCAAATACTCCGGTGCCGGAAACCTCAACCGTTTCGTAGATGCCCTTTGGATGCCGCCATATAACGCGGCGTTGCTCAGTTGCCATTTTCCGCTCCCGCTCTCTGCATCAGCTGCTCATAGTCTTTCTTGATTATGCCAGACCCGATCAGAGCCATGATATACTGCATCGCCTTGTCGGCAGTCTCGTCATTCGTCGCCTGGCAAACTACGCGATACAGCGAGATCAACGCACGGCGGATGTCATCACCCAAAATCTTTCCGTCCGCGAAATCAAATTTGTATTCGGCCTGTATTCCGTTAATTTTAATCTCAATCATGCTGTTTCTCCTTCCGGTTCCGTTTGATATATCCCAGCACCGCTCCAATGGCCTCTGCCCTCTCTCGGTACTCCCGCCGCATTTCCGGCGGACAGACCTTGCTTTGCGCGTACAACCGGCGGCGCTCAAACCGCAGGCGCGGGATTGCTTTGCTTAATCTCATGCTGTTGCATCATCCTCCATCATGCGTAATTTGGACTGGTAAAAGCCCTTCCACTGGGCGAGGAACCGCTGCTGCGAACCGCAGAACCAGAACGGGATAGACCCTCGGCGGCCACCCTTGTTTTTGACGATCTCAATCACACGCAGGCGGCCTGCTTCCAGATCGGCGGCTTCCTCGTCACTCTCTACGTCCTTCTCGCTGGGGTAGTCGAGCAGCATGACCACATCGGCGTCTTGCTCGATCTGGCCGGAGCCGCGCAAGGCTGCCATGCCCTCGCCGCCTCGGCTGAGCTGGCTGAGCGCGATCACGCACACGCCGCTTTTGGCAAGTCGCTGCAATGCGGTCGTAACCTCGGTGATCGTTTCGTACTCCTTGCCGATGTGTTTCGGATCACTCGACCGGACAAGCTGCAGATAGTCCACTACGATGATGTCCGACTTGTTTCGGCAGGTCACGGCGCGAATCTCATCGACCGTGATGCCGGTTGCCTCGTAAAAGTGGAAATTCCGGTCGGCCAGTTTGCGCTTAGCCTCGACCAGTGTGACTGTTTCGGCCTCATCCAGATTGCCGGACTGGATGTGTGCCAGGTCAACACCGGCCTGCGCCGCCATGATGCGGTCCTCGACCGTCTCGCTGTCGGTTTCGAGTGAGAAAAACGTGACGTTGTGCTTCTCGGCCATATGTAACGCCACCTGCAAGGCAAATGCGGTCTTGCCTGCACTCGGTCGAGCACCAACCACGACATAGTGCTTGGGGTTGACCTTGACGTAGCGGTTCAGCTCGTCAAATCCCCAGTCGAGGTACTGCCGCTCAGTGCCCATGCGGCCGTAAAAGTCGGTCAGCAGATCGGTCATTGTGCTGCTGCGCTGGTCGTTGTCGTCCGCGACCACGTTGTTCATGCACTCGATCTTGCCGATGAGTTCTTCCATCGGCATCCCGGCAAAGTTGCCGTCCAGCGCCTCGCGGAACAGCTTCTGCAGCCGATACCGACGGGACAGCTCGAGCAGCTTGTCCACATACGCGCCGCAGTACCGTGCCGACGGCGTGATCTGCTCCAGCTCCTTGAGCCATGTTGCAAACTCAGAGCCGCAGGCCGCCTTGACGGTCAGCGGGTCGATCACATCGCCGCGGCCGTACATCGCCCGGCAGGTCTCAAAAATCCGCCGCGAGATGCCGGTGACGAAATCCTCGGGCCGCACCCGCGTAAACACCAGCGAGGCATTTACCTCGGCGTCCGCGATCAGTGTGCCGAGCACGCTGTTTTCGGCCTCGTTGTACAGGTCCATCATTTCAGCCATTTGCGTCCGCCTCCCTTCTCGGGCGGCTTAGCTGCCGCCGGATTATCGTACTTGCCCTCAAGCACCTTGACGAGATTGCTCTCGTTCAGCAGCCAGTCAAAATCGGCTTTCCAGTGGCGGTCGTTCTGGCCGGTACAGAAGCTGCTGCTCTGGGCCTTGCGGAACACCTCGTCGAGCTGCTCAGGCGTGTAGCCCTTGTCGTGGATCAGGCGCACCGATCGGCGGCGCTTGTCCGTCAGCCGGACGACCTTCGGCAGACTGGTGCAGATGGCGTTGTACCGGTCTGCAAGCTGCTGCGGCTTATTGCTTATTTCGGTCTTATTTGCCTTATCTTCCTCTTCTCTTATATGTGTCTTTAACTGTTCATTAATCATTTCACCGTTTGGTGACAGGTTGTCACCGTTCCGTGACAGGTTGGTGTCACCGTTTGGTGACAGGTCACCACCAAACGGTGAAATGGGTAATTTGCTCTCGTCGAGGGCATAAAACAGGGTGCGGTCATGGCTGTCCCTGGCGTAGTTCGCGGTCAGCAGAACACCCTTGTCCTTGAGGTTTTTGACAATGCGCTCAATCTGCCGCCGCGACCAGAACGGGAACAGTTTTTCCATGGCGCGCAGGCTGTTGTACGTCCAGTAACGGCCTTCGTGATAGTGCCGGTCGTTGGCGGCATTCTTCTCGATCCAGAACTGCAGGCGCGAGATAAAAACCGCACCGTCCACGCCGTACATCTCAGCCACAGCACCGTCAAAATGGAAATTCATGTGCCTCTTGTCCCCTCTCTTGTCTTATGCAGCATCGCGCACACCTCCCCACATCAGCGCCAGACCGACCACACCGGCCAGCACCGTACCCCACAGCGGCAGCGTGCCGTTGTCCGTCAGTCCGGCCGTGAGCAGCAGCAGAGCAAAGCCAATGCCGATCATGCGCGGGCGCACGCCCTGACAGCCGCCGTCCAGCACCTCAAAATCCGGTACTTGACGCTTAACTGCTGCCGTGGTATAATAATCATAAGATGTTTTCGCATTTGCGCTTGCTACGGTTGCCGCCGTGCAGGCGCTTTTTCTTTGTCTGGATTTCACTTTTCTGCTCCTTTCGATGCGTATGTCAGCTCTAATGCCGCGGACACGATCTCGCTCAGTTCGGACGTAATGCAGTCGAACGCCGGGCGTTCTTCCTCGGCGATAACGCCATCCTCGCAGATTTGCAGCAGCTGATCGAACTGACCATTGCGTGCAAAACCACCGATCAGCCGCACGATCCGCATTGCCGCGTGCTCCAGCGATTTTACGTTGACCTCCGGCATCACACCTGCCAAAGCACCCGACTGGATATGCAGATAGCACAAGTACGAGAAATCGTACAGCTGTGCCATGCGGAGCACCGTGCTGTCCGGCGGTCGGCGGCGATCCTGCTCGTAGGCCCCGAGGCTTTCAACCGACAGATCCAGTCGCTCGGCGGCAACTTCCTGTGTCAAACCTTTCCGCTCACGTGCAGATTGATAGATATTTCTGTTCTCTCGCACACTGGTTTCCTCCTTTGCTGTGCGTTACAATAGTTACACAATGTAGCCGATACGCTGTTGCCGCAGCAGTTCGGCGTCGCGCTTCTCCTGCTCCTTTTCGTAGCGGTAAACCTCGTCCCAGCGGATTTTCCAGCCGCCGAGTTTGACCGCACTGAGCACGCCCATGCGGATCAGCTTGCGGATGTAGTCCGGCGAACAGATCCACCGCTCTGCCAGTTCGGCAGGAGTGACATACTTCGCAGCCATTAGATAGCCTCCTTTTCCCCTTTGTACAGATCGTCCAGCGTGCATCCGAGATAGATTGCGATTTCCGGCAGCAGTCGGGACGGAGGGTACAATCCTTCGCTCTCCCACTTGACTATTGCGGTCTGGCCAACACCAAAATGTGCCGCCATATCTACCTGTCGCAGGCCCTTCGCCTGTCGCAACTCTTTAATGCGAATCATACGGTTCACCTCGGTACAATCATATCACCAAAAGTAATATAAAGAAATATAAAAACACAGAACGTATAAAAAAATCTATAAAACGCTTGACATAACACTCAGAGTGTTATAAACTAATAACACAGAGAGTGATATGGAGGTGAAAGCAGATGAACTACAAGCCTGACTGGTTCTCCAGAGCGATCAGTATTGCGGCAATCGTAGTATCCCTAATTGTGATAGCAATGCAAGTATGGAGATGATGATGGCTGCAATCGAGAGCGTGCGGGTAATGAGCCGATCGAAGATAAGCTCACGCCGTTCTTCCAATGCAGCCATGCCGAGGTCCGAGATCGTATAAACAGCAACAACCTTGTCATCACGAGTGTCCATAGAGAGTTGCAGGTAATCATCTATTCGCAGTTGCTCGATTATTTTATCTGCGTACTCTATACGGACGGAATCTACGATCTCGGACTTGGAGTATTCGTTGGGATGATGTTTTTTGAGGAATTTCAGAATTTTTCTTGAATCTGTGCTCAACATGCAACCACTTCCTTTCCCTGTTATTTTATCACAGGGAAGGGAGCCACACCAGAGGAGGTACACAATGAAACGCATTAAAGAGTTGCGCAACGAAAGAGAATTATCACAAAAAGACTTAGCATTATACTTTCATGTCGCACAAAGCACTGTTTCAAGCTGGGAAAAAGGCGTACGTGATCCCGATACTGATACTGTCGCTTCTTTAGCCGCATTTTTTGATGTATCAACGGACTATCTTCTTGGTAAAACGGACATAAGAAAACCAGCCGGTAACCCAAGTATAGACGATGACGACATCAAATTCGCGCTTTTCGGCACGACTGACATAGATGATGCTACGTTAGAGGACATCAAGGCATACGCACGTTTCAAGCGTGAGCAGCGCAAAAGGTAATTTTATGGATCGCAGAACGAGCTTATATCTATACGCATGGCGGAATCACATTGACGTGGACTACTTCCCAATGCAAACGGCTGAGGCTTTCTCGGTTCCGATTGGCGGCACCTGCGCCATCGCATTGGACCCGACCAAGATCCGCTCCGAAGCGGACGAGGCAGTCAAGCTGTCGCACGAACTCGGCCATTGTGTCTACGGTGGTTTTTACAACAAATACACGCCGTTTGATGTCCGCGCCCAGCACGAGAACAAGGCAAACGCCTGGGCGGTGTTCCGACTTATCCCTTGGGGCAAGCTCAAGCAGGCTGTGAAGAGTGGCATCACCGAAGTGTGGGACTTGGCCGAGTATTTTGACGTGACCGAGGATTTCATGCGTTGGGCGCTCTCCTACTACACAGAGCGCAAAAACTATAAATTTGAGTAAAAAATAAAGGTGTTCAAATTGAACACCTCGATAAAGGGGTTTAGGCTATGGGATTCAGATTTCGTAAATCGTTTAAAATCGCACCGGGCGTGCGTGTAAACGTTGGTAAAAAATCAGTCGGCATTTCTGCCGGCGTCAAGGGTGCCCGCGTGTCGGTCAATAGTAGCGGCCGCAAAACTACGACCGTTGGCCTGCCTGGCACCGGTCTGTCATACAGCAAAACCGAGAAGATCGGCGGAAGCAAGACTAAAGCCGCCAGCACGTCGGCATCCGATGAACCGCTGGATACCATTACCCGTCCCGATCTTCCGCCCGCACAGCCGCAGGAAGAAAAGAAGAAAAACGGCTGCTGTGGCTGTGCCGTATATGCTTTTATTGCATTGCTGATTATCGGTGCGCTTGGCAGCTGCATCGGTGGCACGGATGATAAAGACAAGCAGACCGATACGGCTAACGATGGCACACAGGCTGCAGTCATTACACAGCTGACGCAGACAAGCGATGCTGTTACCGAGATCGACCTCGGCAGCAGTCAGACCCTGACCTATACCGTTGATCCGTCCGGCTTTGCGATGACCGCTGACGCAGTATATGCCACCACCTCAGACAGCGATGTGCTTACCGTATCGGCGGAATGTCTCAGCGATCCGGCACGCGTAAAGGTGACACTTACCGGCAAGGCCGCAGGCACCGCAAACTACACCGTTCGCGCCGCCGAGGGCGATGCACAGCAGACCGGACAGATTACCGTCCATGATCGGGCAGCAGAGCAGGCCGCCGCCGAAGCCGAAGCCAAGGCAAAGGCCGAAAAGGAGGCAGCCGAAAAGGCAGCCGCTGAGAAGGCTGCGCAAGAACAGGCAGCCGCCGAAGCCGCAGCAGCTCAGCAAGCAGCGCAGGAACAGGCCGCCGCTCAGCAGAGCGAGACCGTTTACATCACGCCCAGCGGTAAACGTTGGCACCGGTCCGCAAGCTGTGCCGGCAAGAATGCCCGCGCAGTCACTATGGATCAAGTTGGAGGCCGCACGCCCTGCCAAAAGTGTGCATCTTAGAAAACAATACAGCAGACCTCTCCCTCGGGGTCTGCTATATTTTGACACGCTAAACCGAACAAATGTACGTTTTCAAGGAGAAATGCAACTATGAGTTCACAAAATTACAAGTACAAAGCCAGCTTTGTCGTAGGACACAAGCCGGACGGCAAGCCGATCCGCAAGTACATCCAGGACAACAGCAAGGCAAAATTTGACGCCAAGGTGCGCGCCTTAAAAGCGTTGACCGATCGCGGCGGCACGCCGAACAAATTCACGGTTGAGCAATGGGCGTGGCAGTGGTATCACATATATAAGGAGCCGCATATCGGCGCGTCCCAGCGCAATACCTACGAGGCGCACTTCCGGCTGCGTATCTGTCCGCAAATCGGTGCAATGGCGCTTGCCGACGTCAAGCCGTACCGGCTGCAGCAGCTCATCAACGAGGCCACGACCGATGACGGCAAGCCGCTGAGCGCCAGCACCGCCGAAGAACTGCGCTACATCATCCGCGGACTGTTTGAGCAGGCGGAGATTAACGGACTGATCCCTACCAGTCCGACACGGAAACTGGAAATCTCCGCAGAGCCTGCCAAGAAGCGCCGCTCTCTGACACAGGATGAGGAACGGATCGTGCGCGAAGTCGCGAAAAAGCACTATGCAGGTCCGTGGGTGCTGCTCATGCTGGATTGCGGTCTGCGCCGCGGCGAAACTGTAGCCATCGGCGCAAATGATATCAAGGACGGGCTGCTGCGCATCTCACGAGCCGTTGAGTATAAGACTAACAGCAATCAGGCAACGATCAAAGAGCCGAAGAGTGAATCCGGCGTGCGCTTTGTTCCCATCCCCGCCGAGCTGGTCGCGCAACTGAACACAAAGACGCGCTACTTTTTCCTGCAGAAAGATGGAACCATGCTGACCCAGACCAACCTGCGCCGCATGTGGAGCAGCTTCCACCGCGCCTGCGATCGTGCTGCTGGCGCTAAAATATACCGCAATAAGATCATCGAGCACGCCTTTGCCGAGGATATCACGCCGCACTATCTGCGCCACACCTACTGCACCAATCTGTATCGTCAAGGCGTGGATCTAAAGACCGCGCAATATCTCATGGGGCACGCGGATATTTCCACTACTGCCAACATCTACAGCCATGTCACCGAGGAGGATGTTCGGAATATTACTGCTAAAAAAGGAAAAAATAAGGGTGGAATCAAGAAAAACCCCTATTTATAAGGCTAAAATGTAAAGAAGTCAAGTCGAACCCATGACTATCTTTCGCAATCCTACATCATTTTCGAAAAAAATCCTACACGAATCCTACATCGCTTATCATTTTTGCGATATTTTGTCGTGTGTATCACGCCATTCACGGAAAACGCACGCACCAAAAAACCGAACTTTCTCGCCGCCCAGAACAATTTTAATCGCAAAACAAACAAAACCCCGTCATTTTTGACGGGGTTTCAACTGGTGGACATTAACGGGTTCGAACCGCTGACCTTCCGCACGTCAAGCGGTTATGGGAAATGGCGATTTTGTTAGATATATCGTCATTTTTTGAGGTTCGCTTTTCTCATTTTCCTACATGTTTCCTACATCACCGTTAACCGGCCCTCGGTGTCCAAATCGAACACCGAGGGCCTTACGATTTACTTAACTGCGGCTGCCAGCTTCTTCACGATGTCCTCACCCCACTGATAGCGCAGCAGATACTCAATCGTCTGCTTCTCAAGGCCGGCACTCTCCTGCAGCGTATCAACTGCGGCCTGTACTGCCTCATCGCCGTCCGGAACGAACGTGCGGCACTGCGGTGCGGTGATACTCGGCAGCTTGCGTACAGCGTCGTAGGTCACGGTAAAGCCTGCCTGCTCCAACGAACGCATCTTGATGTAGTTTACCTCATCCTTGGTGATGCACTCGCAGGTGTACGTCTTGCCGTTGAGCATGACGTTCTTCTTCTCGACCACGATCTTGTCCTCCTCTTTCTTCTCAGGCTCGGCATACTTCTGCACCTCCGCCCAGGGGAAGTTTACGCCCGGGCAGTCGGTTTCGTTTACGTCCTTATGCCGCAGCAGCTTGAGCTTGCCATAGCGACTCATGATATCGCGGATGAGGTTCTTGAGCGCAGCCAACTGTGCAGCGGGCATATGCTCAGTCATGTAGGCGCCCTCACAACATATACCGATGGACTTGTCGTTGTGGCCCTTTGCATGAGCACCAACCGCCCACTCCGGACGGCCGCGCCAGATGGTGCCATCCTTCCGGACATAGTAGTTGTAGCCGATACCTGCCCATCCGCGCTCGAGGTGCCACTGGTTGATGTCCTCAACCGATGCATGGCTCGCCTCCGCATGGTGCAGGATAATCTCGGATGTACTGTTGCGGTACGACCAGTTGCCGTTGTGCTTGAGATTTGCGTCATGGATTTGCATTACTACCACCCTTTCCGTTGTCGCCCTGCTCACGCAGAGCCTCGAGTGCTCGCTCGAGGAACGCCGGGAACGGTACGCCCATCAGGCCGAGGTTCTCTAACAGACTCAATCCCTCATTGCCGACGAAGAACAGCATAACTGCCATGCGGATGTACGTTTCCCCAAGTGCATTGTCGAGCAGCACGCCCAGCCACACAACCAGTAGAATCATGCCCTTCTTGAGCAGACCAATGTAACCGGCCTTGCTGTCCAGTGCGCCGCTCTCCGTCTTGCGGGAACGCTGCCAGACGGCTGCTACCAGAACACCGGTCAAATAATCTGCGGCCATCAAGGCCACTAATACCTGCATAGCAGCGTCCCAACCTCCCAGTGCCTGCGCTGCGACGGTTCCCACCGCCGCAAACGCCGCAAGCACGCAGTTTTTAATGTGTACAGCGTCCATGCGCTCCTCCTTACTCCGCCTCCACGTCAGCCGTGCCGCCGAACTCAGCCGGTACCATCTCCGGCATGCCGCACTCGTCGATCAGGATCTCCGCCACCTGCTTCTGCAGCTTCTTCGGCACCTGCTCGAACTCACATTTGCCAAGGATACACCTCTGTGCAAATAACATAGCCATCATTTCTAAATCTCCTTCTGATAATAAAATGTAGATTTTTAAGGCGATTTCCGCCAACTTACGCATAGACCACTTCCGCCATCTCGGCGATGCAGTCCTCATAAAAGCTCTGCTGGTCGGCCAGTGCCGACACCTGCTGACGCAGCGTTGCATTTTCTGCCTCCAGCTCCGCGTTAGATTTCGGTGCCGGCTTGACCTCCGGCGCGGGGTGCTCCTGCTCCCATGCCGCGATCTCGTCGGCCGCGGCGGTCTCAGCCCACTGACTGCCGTCCCAGACCGGCGAGAGAAAGCCGGTGCTGCCGGCGTGAGTCCGCATGATCGGCGGCTGTGCATCGACGAGCTGCTCGCCGTCCTTCAGGGTGTAGTTCTGCACCTCCTCGACACGCTCCGTGCCGCCATCCTCCAGCGGCTTGTCACGGATTTTTACGAGCACGTAGGTCACGTGCTTGCCCTCAGCGTCAACGACGCTGCAGTGCTTTTCGTTCTTCATACTTTCTCAACTCCTTTTCTACATCTTTCAGTGCGTTATTCATACTTTCGATCTTCCCTACATTGTCACGCAGCCCCTGCCGGATACCATTGCGCGTTCCCAGCAACATACCTAATCCGATAGGCGCAAAGGCTAAAAGCGAAAGTGTAACAGCACAAATCCAATCATGCAGCTCCATCTCATCACCTTCTTTCTGGATTTCTCTTTAATTCTTTGATATACTATAAAAAACAGCAAGGGGGTAATGGTATTGTCTACAACCGAACTGCGTGAAGCCTACCCTGAAATCACGCAATACATGTTACAGCACTTTTCGTTCTTCTGGACCGTTCTAATCGGCATCTTCACCATTCTCGGAGTTGCCATTTATTTCGTCTGTAGAGGAATGGCACAGAGCGGTGTCGATAAAGCTATTTCATCTATCGCCAGTTCAATTCAACAAGTTACAGCAAGAGTTCATCGTCTCGAAATTATCAAAGAGCAAAATCATCCTCTGCCACATGAGCTTCCTGTTTTAGACGGTTTTGAGCGAGTACCTCATTTTTCCTGCGAATATTCCAAAGATCAAAATGATTTTGTAGTTCTTCAAATCGCCGTTCAAGCAAAAGATACATGTCTCCCCTCAGGCAGCTCGATGTTCGCTGTATTACCCGAGGGATTTCGTCCAATTCAAAACATAGGACTCACTCTTAGTGCAACAGTAGAAATTGAAGTACGGACCGATGGATTCATAGGTTATTCTTCAACTACTCAGCTACCTCGCCTCCTTGTATCTTCAATTTCCTTCTATGCCAAATAATCCTGCCGCCCATAACGGGCGGCTTTTTTATGCCATCATTTAAGGGCGCCTACGGCAAAGCGCCTTGGAAGCCGGGCTAAGTATCTGAACAGAACATCGATTTTCGACTACATGAAAAGTGAGTACAATGCCGGTCATCATGCAGGTTTTATCCATGCTATAAACTGTCCCGATATTCCAAATGGCGAAAAAAACTGGGGCTACAATGTATTCTTTTTTCATGGAGAAAACTATGTTGCCTATGCATTGCGATCTTACCCTGGTATTCCAGATGTAGGATATGTACGCTTTGCAGACTCGAATGGGTGGGTAGCTGACTGGCAGAAAATCGTATCGGCGAATATTCCAGAAGTGCATAATTTCCCTTTGGCGGACGGCTATACTGGCGACATTATCTACTATAAAACGCAAGAGAACATATGCACTGTGTCCGGCTGTATTTATGGGACCTTCACTAAAGATAGTTACATCTCTATCGGGTATTTACCGGAGGGTTTCCACTCTGCACATGCGTTGGAACTGCCTGTAGCGGCGTCTTACGGTGTAGGAGCACGTTGCTCGGTCGCTACAGACGGTAATATTACCGTGATTATTGCTACCTCGGGGGTTGCCTATGTGTATCTGAATATTTCTTTCCCATGCGCTTAATTCGCAGCTACAAAACTAAATGTTGCAAAGAAATAATCCGAAGCATCAAAAGATGTGCCCCAGTAATTCGAAGTTTCAACTGCAATTTTTCCGTCGCGATCGACAAGAATCGTTACGCTACGGTGTGAGGTCTTAAACATAGCCGGAACTTCAAAGCCGAAGACTGGACGAAACCCTTCTGGAAGTGTTGCCATCTCAGCTTTATTAACAAAACTTTGTGTTGTATGTGTTGAGATAGTGACATGTACTACGTTTTCTTGTGATTTAAAGTAAAAACAGTTAGATTGCGCCCAGCCGTCTGCCATCAGTAGACTATGCGTTTCCGGAGCAACACAGTCCGCAACCTTTCGCCATGGCGCTGACCATTGTCCGCCTACGGTGTCAGACCGATACATCTCTTCACTGGTGAATATCAGTAACGCGCGATCATTCCCCGGAAAAGCGCATGATAAAACCCCTCGCCAATATCTCACTTCAGGCACGCCTTTGGTGGTGTTTGGCGTCAGCATAAATGTACCGCCTGCGGTCTGTGCAGAGGCCCATTCTTGCAGGTTTTCGGGTTCAATTATGCCGAACTCCACATCGCGCTTTGCCATAGCCGCCCTTAATGTTTCCGCATCATCGGAACCCATTGCGATGTCCTCGCCCGTCAATGTCACGTCTTTGCTCAGCGCCTTCCCGTTGATCTTCCGCGCCAGCGGAACAAACAGCTTGCCGAGCGCCGTCTTAACGCTCGACCACAGCAGCCGCTTGGCCTTGCCGCTGTCCGTGCTGTCCGCGATCATCACGCCGTCACCGTCGGCCGGTTCGTCCTTGGCGGTGATCTTGGTCGGGTCGGTTGCGGCAAGAGCCTCGTCGATTTTATCCCAGTTCTCATTTCTGGCTTCTACATTGTAGAAATCCTGCGGACTGTGCTTATTCAGTCCGTAGTTTGTCGTTTTACTCGCCATCCGGCAACACTTCCTCTCTAATTTCAAAATGCGTGAGCAAGGCAAGCTGTGCATGAGTGAATCGGGTCAGGTCTGCGTGCTGGTTGTACAGCAGCGATGTTGTGCAGACCATATTCGCCGGTACAATGTCCGCGAGCAGTTCTTCAACTGCCTGCTGATTGCGCTTTGCAGTCAGCGCTACCTTGACCGTCAGTGTGTACCTGTCGCCGTTCAGTTCTAGCTTATAGCCGTCATCGCCACACAGCGTTGCGAGCTGCTGCCGCAGGCGGCGCACCGAGAACGGCAGCTGCGTGTTGATTCTGGTCAGCACCTTAAACCGGCGCTCGTCGAGCGTGTCGATGTCCTGCGGCGTAATGCCGAAGATCTTCTCGTAACGCGCAATGGCGGTCTCACCGGCGGTACTGATAAACTGCGCATCGAGTACCGCATCAGCGGCATCACGCAGGCGGTCAATCTCCGGCTGCTCAGTGTCGCACAAAAGCGGAAACTCGTAGGTTTTCAGCAGGATCGGCGGCAGGTAGTCTTGCAGCTTCTTTCTCACGACGCACCGCCAATCGTACTCAGCCGCGGAATCTCGTCCGCAGCCAGTTCAATGTTCTTGGTATCGCCGTTGACCGTTGTGCCGTCCACGTCGACCACGCAATCCGCGGTCAGCAGGTGCGTTTCGATCTGTGAGATACGAACCACCGTTGTTTCGCTGTCTGCCCAGGCTTTGCACAACTCATCAAGATACGCATTAGCGGCGCTCACAAGCTGCGACTTGCCGTTCTCCCAGTTCCAACCGGCGGCAAAAGTGACGTTGGCTGTAATAGTGAGGTCAGCGTACTTTGCACCGGTGACAGTTACGGTGTGTCCGATCGGAGCCAGACCCATGCCTTCACCGTGGTTCTGTTCGGGGTCAATAGCTGTCTGCACCTTGGAAATCAGTTCGGTACTAGGTGCAGTGAAGTCCGACGCGATAATAGTCAGCTTTACCGTACCGCCGCCGTTCCAGACTGGGTAGACCTTGACACCGCCAACACCTGTAATGGCGTTGACCTTCTCGCGGTAGTCCGCGACATTCCCGCCGAAAGCCTCACCGTCAATGCTGGCGTAGTATTTCTCGCGCAGCGTGTCGGTCGTGTCGCCGTCCTCAGCCGGAATGAGCACCGCCGCAATCTGGGCGGTTTCCAATCCGTTGACCGTCTGGATCGGCAGGAGCAAACCGGTATACTTGTTGCCGACCGTACCAAGAGTTTCAGCTTCCAACTTATAGCGACCTGCCGAGATTTTCTCGGTAACTACATAGTTGACTTCATCACAGTTGAACCGCAAGCCCGCGGTCAGCTCCACACTGGACGGCGTGAACACGCCCTCGATAACAGCCGCAGTTTCGCCTTGAATAGCTACGCCGCGCTCTTTGCAGCGCAGCATAAGGTACTGGAGCGACGCCGTATCAACAAATGTTTCGTCCATCACGACGTCCAGTTCCATGTAGCATTTGACCAGTTCTGCGGCCGCCGGTGCAAGCGCGTCATAGATGATGCTGCCCTCGCGCTTGTCCACGGTGTCAGGCACAGATTCCAGCATACGGTTCATAATGTAGTCAAACGTCATTTCGTCCGAGTATCGTCCGATCATGCCGCTTCACCTCCAAACTCAAATTCGCTCTCGACGTCGCCCTCGGTCGTGGTTACGGTAAATTTCACAAACAGGCTGCGCTTACCCTTGGTGAATGAAAACTGCTCCACCGAGAGCACACGATCATCCGCCATGAGCGCATCTTCAATCGCCTTGGCGACCTTGGCCTGCAGATACGGCGTCATGGTCTGACCGAGCAGGGCGTTCAGCTCGATACCGTAATTCCAGCTGTAAATCGCGTACTGAAACCGTTCGGTCTGAAGAATCAGGAAGATGGCCTGCTTCATGGCTTCCAGTCCGTCCAGCTTGCCGCCGGAACACGGGTAGTCGTCAAACCGCAGCGCATAGGTGCGCGTAGGCTGTGTTTCAATCTCGAAGTCCTGCACGAGATCGTCATTATACTCTGTCGGCAGCATTACAGCGCCCCCTTCTTGTCGAATATCAGGTACTTTTGTCCGCCCTCATTGCGGAACAGGATGAGCACATCGCCCACCTTGAACGAGGATGCGCTCACGCCGCTTTTCACGATGAAAAACTCCTTGGTGAGTACAAGTTTCTGGTCGATCTGCACACGAAACGGCGAGAGTGCAATCACCTTGCCGAAGCAGATTGTCATCGGCAAAGCGGCTTGACGCTCGTTCGCGGCAATCTGCCGCATAGATTCCATCAGATTAGGCACTAAACTCACCTCGAATTCCGCTTAGGTACAAATCCATCGTGTACAGGCCATTGCTGAACGTGTGCTTAGCCTTCTCCACGCACATATAGTTCTTGATGTTGATGTCACCCAGGCCCATGCCGACGCAGACCGAAGTACCGGCACGCGCTCGAACATCCCCGAACACCTTCTGCATGGTCAGTTCGCGGTGAATGACGTTGTAGTATTTCATCAGCGCTTTAGCCTTGGTTTGCAGGTCAGCGGTGTTGAGGGCGTTATCCAGCTTTTCGTAATACTGGAGCGTGCCCCATTTGCTCTGACTTGCCGTGTTGTTCATGACATGGACTTCTCGCACGCCGGTTTCATCATTGTCCCACGCCAGCTTGATGCGGTTGTACACGTCGCTGTCGATGGACGAGGTGTAGCTGTAACCCTGCGCCGTGTCCTCGTCGATGTAGAGCGGCAGGAGCAGGCTCTCGTAGGGTTTGAGGCACAACTTGCCGAAATCGTCGTAGAGCACATACACCTTGCCGGTGTTGATGATGGTCAAATCACTGGCATTGCCGAGCATATCAAAGAGCGTCCCCTCCTCGATACGCTGCGGAATCTTGTACTTGGTGTCGGTCACGGTACCGACCTTGAGGCCGTAGTCCGCAGCCAGCATTTTCAGCACATCGGCATAGGTCTTGTTCGTGTACGAAATCGTGTCCTTGTTCTTGAAGTAGCGCAGCTGGTCATAGGCCGTGACCTTAATCAGCCGGTTATCCGAACGCGACTTCTTAAAGACGTAGCCGTAAAAGACATTGGAGCCATTGAACCGGAACGACACCGGATTGCCCTCGTGAAAGTTGAGGGTATCGTCCTTGACCACCGTAAACGTCAGCGAGGACGCCGCGCCGCTGCGGGTGGTTTCCCACACGATGTCGCCCTCGATCATCGGCTGCTGAAGCTGACCGTTCTTGTTCTGGATGATCAGCTCGGCGCCCGGCATCTGGCAGGACGGCACATCACGCAAGATTTCCTTGCGCGTGCCCGCCGCGCCGGTAACGGACTTAACAACAACGGTCGTGATGTCCTTCTTCTTCTCTTTCTCGGTGCTCGTGCCCGAAGAGGTCGAGCCGGACGAGCCGCCCGAGCCGCCGATGACGGCTTTGCCGTACTTCTTGCCCCAGCGGTTGCACTCAGCATTGGAGGACATCAAGAGGTCGAAGTGGTACACGCCATTTTCAATCTGAATCATGCCGCCGCGGTCATTGACGGTGTAGGTCACGCCGTCAAGCGCTGTACCTGTGCCCTGCACTGTAACCTTAGTACCAAACGGTACGCTTGGCGGTGCAGCACAGGTGTGCTTGCTCGGGTCAAGTTTGTTTCCCAGTGCGTCAAGAAACCCGCCCTCCATGGCGTTATTCGCCGGATAATAGGCGGTGAAGAGTGCTTTTACCGTATTCGTTGCCGTACCGCCCGACTTCGCGCCGGAATACTTGGCGAGCGTATCGCCGGAAGAAACGTAGTTCAGCGGATTGACGGACGAGCCGTTCTTGTGCATACCGAAATGCAGGTGGCAGCCGGTCGAGCTGCCGGTCGTGCCAACGGCGGCAATCTTCTGCCCGGCGGTGACTTTCGCGCCCTGCCTGACGTAGAGCGCCGAGGCGTGCCCGTAAAAGCTCATCAGACCGCCGCCGTGGTCGATACTGATGTAGTTGCCGTAGCCACCGTACCAGCCGGACTTCGTGACCGTGCCGGGGCCAAACGCGAGGATTGGTGCGCCGCTTGCCGCTGCCAAGTCAACGCCGTCGTGGAATTCCTTGCCGTGGAACGGACAGGTACGGTTGCCGTAGCCGCTCGAAATGCGCGAGTAGGACGGGCAAGGCCAAACATATTTACCCATGTTACCCCCTCCTTAACTCGGCAGCTTGAGCACGGTGCCCGGATAAATCCACCAACCGTTACTGCTGCTCGATCTGCCGTACTTCTTGGCGGCGGCCTCAATGGCAGTCTTGTTCAGATTATAGATAGACTGCCACTTAGTACCGTTCCCCAGCTTCACCCGGGCAATGTCCCACAGCGTATCACCGGATTTGACGGTGTACGTCTTACCGGCCGGTGCTGTCGTAGTGTCGCGCTTCTGCGTGACGGTCGCTTTCTTGGTGCCGCTGCTGCTGCTCTCGCTTTTCTTGAACTCGATCAGCTTGGTCTTGACATCCACATAAGTCAGCAGTTCGATTTTCGCCATCACGTCAACGCCGTAGCTACCGGCATCCTCGCTCAGTTCGTAGCTTTCCAACGATACCATGAGTGGCTTGTCCGGGTCGTTCGTCATCAGCAGATTGCCTGCGTCATCCGTGCGGATAACCAAAAACTCAAACGGCTTGCACTCGCGCTTGAGCTTTTCCAACAGTGACATATAATACTGTGCCGGCTGGTAGCCGTTCGGGTAACAGGCAAACGGGTATTCCCTGTTCGGCAGGAGCGCGTTGAAGCTGTACTTGCTCAATCCGGGTGTCTTGATGATGTTGCGCTGACCCTCGTTGATGAGGTTGATGGTCTTGTTCTGGTTGCTGATCTTGATGGTCAGTGACGACGGCGTGACCGGAAGGCGCACACCATTCATATAAAATTCATACATCAGATGTGCACTCCTTCCGCACTGGTGACAAGCGCCTCGGTGACCTTGGTTTCCAGCAGATTGACTACGCCGTCCAGATCCATCTCGTTCGAGATGTTGTTGTGGTTGACCATTTCCACCTTGATCTCGGCGGTGGTGTACTTGTTGATGACCTGCCGCTCGGCAATATCGCGCAGCAGCTTGATGTCGTCCGAGGATACGCTCACATCGTCCGCAATCTGGGCGGTGTTGTCCGCGATGTTGGACAGCAAACCCGTTGCCGGATCGTCCGGCAGGTCAAGACCCAGCTTTTCAGAGATGCTGTTCTGGAGGTTTGCGCCCCAGTTGTAACCGTTGGCGTAAGCCGTCGAATACTCGATCTTCTCCTTGTGCTTGACGTACTCCGTCCACCCGGACTGATCCTTAATCTTCTGGATGCTGTCGGTGTAGCTGTCGTAGAACGTGTCCAGACCGCTGGTGATGTTGATCTTCACGCCCGGAATAAGATTGATGAGCTTCTCGATCGTCCTCACCATACCGCGGATGACGCCGACAACATACTGGCTGAGCTGCAAAAACAAAATCTCGATCGATGCAATCGGGTGCTGGAACACGTTGCCGAGGAAGTTGATAAGGTCGGCAATGACGTTGTAGACCGGCAGATAGAACATATTGTAGACAAACGCGCCCGCCATCGCAAACAGGCCGCAGATCACGCCGACGGCGCTCGTCGTTTCGTTCTTCGCCCGGTTCGTGTAGTTGATGTACGCGGCGATAACGCCGATCAGAATGATGATCGAGCCGATAATCAGCACGATCGGGTTGAGCGACATCACGGCAATGAGCATTTTCTGTGCGGCAGTCAGCGCCTTCGTAGCCGCAGCACAGATCTTCGTCCAGTTGGCGGCCACCGCAAACAGCGCAAAGGCTGCTGCAGCCGCAAGCACCAGCGGGCCGATGACCTCAATATTGTTCGCCACCCAGTTGATGGATTCGAGCAGCGGCTGCAAGGCCATGATCGCCATGTTGCTGGCCTGCGTCCAGACGTCCGACCAGGTGAGCGGAATCTCGTTGAACTTCTGGTTGGTTTCCTCCGCCGAGGACAGCAGCGCGGACTTGACAATGCTCGCCGTCAGCTCGCCCTCCTGCGCCATGCTGCGGATTTCACCGACCGACACGCCGAGGTAATCCGCAATCGACTGAATGATGGTCGGTGCCTGCTCGAATACCGAGTTCAGCTCCTCACCGCGCAGCACGCCGGAGCCCATGGCCTGCGTGATCTGGAGCATGGCGGCGGCCTGACCCTCTGCCGAGGTGCCGGCGATCTTGAACTGCTTGTTCAGCTGCTCGACAAACGCGATCGTTTCCTGATTGCTGCTGAATGCGTCACCGGCAAGCAGACCCATTTTCGCGACCGCATCCGCTGTGGCGTTATACGCGCCGCGCGAACGCATAGCCGACTGATAGATCAGCTCCTGCAGGTCGGCGGTGCTTTGCAGACCGTCGTTCATCAGATTCAGACGCGCCGTGGTCTGCGTCATTTCGTCCGACATACTCACGATACCGCTCACCAGCTTGGAGCCGAGGAACGCGGTACCCAGCTTTTTAAGCGATGCCGTCAGGTTTTCCGCCGGCGGCTGCGCCGAGGTCATGCTGCTCCGCAGCTCCTCGACTTCGCTCACGGTTCGGGTGAGTTCTTCACGCACACCCGTCAATTCGCTGTTAAATTGTGCATACAGACCGGTCGGCGCCGCCTGTTCGGTCAGGCTTTGCATACGCTCAAACCGGTCGTTGACCGCACTCAGGTTGGACGCGATACGGCTGAGCACATTACTCATGCCGTCGCGCAGCTGGACGGTATTGGACAGTGCCATAGAACTCACCTCCCTCGTTTCGTCTTATTCAGCGCCTTTTCCTCTTCCTCGCCTCGCACAATGCACGAAGCTGTGATAAAGGCTCTCTCTTCCGTCGGCAGGCTCAAAAATGCGGACGGCAGGATGTGAAGCTCCTGCAGGCAGAAATGTGCGACGGAAGCCTCGTCATCCCCGTCCCGAATCAGTTTTTTGCCTGTTCCACCAGATCGAGCTTGTCACCGAAGCCGCAGATGTCGAACAGCTTTTCCGTGTAGTTCGTATACTCACCCGGCGTCAGCATGGCCGAGATCAGCTCCTCGGCGCATTTCACGCCGTAGCTGTCCTGCAGTTCTGCATCGTTGAGATTCGGATAAACCGTGCAGGCGGCTGCCAGCTTGGCAAGGTACAGCACGTTGTCGAATTCCTGACGGAAGCTGCCGCGCTTGCCCGGCACCTGTACGCGGTACTGGCAGTCACGGCGCAGCGTTTCGTCCTCGCGCGAGGAAATGCAGCGCACCTCCCACTCGAGCGGCTTGCCGTCCTCATCGGTGAAGCGGTCAGATACGACCAGCTTCACGTTTTCAACCTGCTTGGCGTTCTGCGCCAGAAATGCGGTAAGATTACCCATTGTACAAATTCCTCCTTATTCCATACCGGACAGTTCGGTAAACTCCTCGGGCATATCCCAGCCGTCGAACGTACCGGAAAGCTCCTCGTCAAGCAGACTGTCGCCTGCGTCGAACTTCGCCAGAATCGAGCTGTCGATCAGGCAGCCGGTGTGCGTGATGGTCTGACGGCCGGCGGACGAGGACGGATCCTCGTTGGACACCTGAATCTCAAACGGCGTCATCCTGCCGGTCTTGCAGTAGGTCAGGAACCAGCGGCGGAACACGCTCTGGTTAAAGTGCGCCGTGCCCTTCCACGAACCAGACCAGCCGGTCGGCTTCTTACCGATGCCGGTACGGCCGAGGATTTTCACGTCCTGCGAATTGACCTTCGCGGACGACTCAAAGCTGTACAGCTGCATCATATTGTAGCGGTTGCCGTCAATGGTGACGTAGCACTCTGCCATCGAGCCGGATACCGCATCATTTGCCTCCATAACAGGAGCGTTCAGCATGACTTTTCCCTCCTTTATTCAACGATTACCTTCATGTAAAGCTGTTCCATCGCGGAAACCGGCTGTACATGGTCCTCGACCGCAACAGACTTCTTCATGTCGCCCTGCGACACGGTGACGCTGCTGCTGTCGAAGTTCTCAATGGCGCGAATGGTCTGGAGCTGCGTGTGGTGCGCTACAATGTCGCTCCACAGGCTCACGCGGCCGCTTGCGTCGTTCTGTACCTTGCCGAGGTACTTCGAGTTAAACAGCGATGCAATGTCATTCGCAATCTGGTCGAGCACGCGCATGACCTGATTGGACGAGAAATCCGCGCTCTTTTCGTCCGTGACGGACACGAACGTGTTGATGTCGGTCAGCACGCGCGTCTGGTCGCCCACACGGTGGAACGTGAACTCACCCGCCTTGATCGCCTTTTCAAGCTGGGTCTGGGTGTAGTTCGTGTCGATGTCGTACTCGCCGGTGTAGGTCGAGTTGGTCATCGAACGGTTGACCGCGCACGCGCTTTCCGCGCCGGTCGTCCAGTAGACGGCCGACGGGTCATCAGATGCACCGACCAGACCGTTCTTGACGGAAATCACGCCCTCGTAGTCCGCCGCAGGGTAGCCATGCAGCACGCACTGGAACTTCACGCCCTGCTCATCACGTAGGCGGCGCGTCCAGTTGGCGAACAGACCCTTGACTGTGCTGTTCTTCGTGTCGCAGCCGACCGCGTTGAAGCTGTACGGCTCGATCTTGTCGAGGAACATCTGGTAAGCTGCATCCTTCACCGCGCCGGTCGTGCCGCCGGTGAGCAGCAGGCCCGCGTTCTCGGTCAGCGCCTCGCTGCCCTTCCAGTGCAGATAGTCGTTGTCGGAAAGGTCGGAAACTGCCTTAACTGCCTTCTGCGTGTCCACAAGGGTCGTGCCGATGTAGGTCGAAACGTCGTAGACCTCGTTCGTCGATACCGTGAAGCCCTCGTTCTGCTGAATCACGATCTTCAGTTCGTTGCCGATCTTGCCCGGATACTTCGCCTCCGCGTACTTGCAGGCTGCCTTTGCACCGCCGCTGTTCAGACGGAACAGGTGCAGCGTCTTGGCATTTGCGAAGATCTCGCGCAGCGGACGCAGCTCGTCCGCCGTGTAGGCGTAGCCGGTCAGCGCAAGTGAGCCCTTCTGGAACTCGCTGTTCTCGATGGTCACGACCTCGTTCTCCGGTCCCCAGTCGAGGGACAGCGGGAAAGCCGCCGTGCCGCGGTCGCCCAGGGTCGCAGACGCACGCGCCGCCGACACAAAGTTGATGTACGCACCGGGCAGAACCTTGTTCTGTACGGTATACATACCGCCGCCTAAAGCCATTTAATTCACCTTGCCTTTCATAAAGTTGTCGATGAGCGCGTCCACCTCGGAAAAGGTGTAGCGCTGATCCTTGTCGAGCAGCACACCCAGCAGGTCGCGCCGCTCGCGGTATCTGTCGAAGGTCAGGAGCTGTGCGCCGGTAAACGCCGGTGCTCCTGCCTCGGTTTTGCATTTGACTGCCATGTTAAGTCTCCGTTCCTATGGTTGTCTGCAAATTCTCCATCGGAATATCTTCCGGGATTTTCCGGACAAACTGCCGGTAGTCCGCGAAGAAGTGCAGCACCTCGTCTGTAATTTCCCACGAGAGATTCGAGCCGCGCAGGCTTTCCGTGCGCCGCAGCAGCAGCGTGAGCGTCTGTGCGGTCTCTCGGCACTGCTCCTGCGGACGGCCGTCCGACGGGAAGAACCGCACGTCCATGTGCTGCACGATCTCATGCTGGCCGGACGGGTACGGCGTGACGTCCGCACGAAGCTGCCGAATGGAAAAGCACGGCGCAGAGAAGCCCTGCTCGATACGCTCGGTGTAAATGTCGTACTGCGCCGATGGATAGGCCGTGCGCAGCTTATCGACGATTTCCTGTACTACGTTAATCATTTGCCCTCCATCATGCGGCTGAGAAATTCCTCGCTTTTGGTCTTGATAAAGTCCGGCGCGGCTTTTTGCAGGTCGAACAAACCCTCCCGCAGCATATGCCTGCCCTCGACAAAGCCATTCACAAGGCGCTTGCCGAGGGCCGGAACGTACCGTCCGACCTCCTGCCGGTGGCCGTTCTCCACCCACGGCGCGTACTCGATGTTGTTGTAAATTTCCGCGCGGTAGTGCTTTCCGCTGCGCTTCGCCTTGGTGATGAACCAGTTGCGCCGCAGATGGCCGGAATCGACCGGCGTGCGGTATTTCACATCACCCACCAGACCGTTCATCATCTCGTCCAGCAGTCCGGTGTAGAAAGCGTCCATCTCCGGTTCGCTGGCGGCAGCCTTAATGCGTTCGTTTAAGTCGCGCAGCTCGTGAAAATCACAGCTTCCCCAGCTTGCCATTACGCTCGCTCCTCTCGGACGGCAGAAAGCTGCTGATGCGTCGGATAGACCGCGCTCTCGCCGCTGTATTTCAGCCGATAGGTCACGCCGTACTGCTGAACCACAATGCGGCAGCCTGCCGGAATCGTCAGCTCCGGCGCACAGTAGATCGTGGCCTGATAGCTGATCTGACCGCTGTTCGCGTCGGTCCTGCTGTCCGGTGTGCCCGAAAACGACAACGCACACGGGATATTCTCGTGCAGCACCGCGTCCGGTGTAACAACGGTTTCGCCGCCCACTTCCTGTTTGCTTGTTCCGGTGACGGTCATCACGCCGTCATAGGCCTGCTCGAGCAGCGCACGCTCCAGCTCCGGATTGCCGAGCATACTACCACCTCATCTTTCGATAGGCGTTCAACTGCGCCTTGTAGTCGGTGAGGAAGTCGCCCGAGCTTGCCAGCGCCGCCAACTGCTCCGCTGCGGTTGCAAAGGAAAAGGACGTATCCCCTCTGGACACGCCCTTTGCGGCAGGCTGCATATTCTCGTTCTGGAGCTGAACGCTGTTTACCAGACCGCGCACCATCAGCGCTGCGGTGTTCGTCAGGCCGTCCGGCGCCTCGGTCAGATTGCAGTAGTTGCAGATCTGCTCGAGCACCAGATCGCAGGCAAACTCAAGCGTTTCCTGCGGCAGGTTCGGCAGCAGGCTTTGCGCCCGCAGCATCAGCGTTTCCCTTGTCATTTCTGCGCTTCCCCCTCGGTTTATCCTCGGTCGGTTCGGCTTCCTCCTCGGCGGTCACGGTTTCCACGGTAAAGCCTGCACGGCCGGAGAACCAACTTGCAAGCCACTCGTTATCCGTCTGCGCCTCACCACTGACGAACTGCACGCCGCCGATCTTGCGGTCGTACTCCTCGCTCGGTGCCTTAATCTTGTACATAGCGCTTCCCTCACTTTACCTTGAAGTTGCGCAGCACGCCGGCAGCGCGGGACTTCTTGAGCACGGTTGCCGCTACCATCTCGACATCACCGGCCTTGACCGGGCCTGCGGTGCTGAAATCCGGCAGCGTGGTCGAGATCACCTTGCCGCCCATCGGAGATACAGCGTGGAAACCGTCCAGACCCAGACGAACCGCGTACAGGTCGGTCAGACCGGTAACGGTGGTCTTGGACGAGGACGCGCCGTATTCGCGCGAAGTAATCGGCACGACCGGCTTTTCCTTCTTCTCGGCGGTGTCGTAGTAATACTGCATATCCATGAACGGAATGCCGTTGTAACCGCTCATCTGACGGCCGAAAGCGTCCTCGGAGTGGGTCAGATAACCGGCACGGCGGGCGCAGGAGCGGATCTTGGTCAGCAGTGCCGCATTGCCGATGAGCATGGTCGGCACGCCGTCCAGTTCGGACAGGAACTCGTCGAGCATATCGAGCACGGTCTTGTAGTTGGTGTCGATCGCCGCCGAGGTGGACAGGTCGATCGCCTTGGATGCGTCGGCGTTGAGCTCGGTGGAAGTGCCGACAAGCAGCGTGTCCAGACCGTCAAAGCCCTTGGTGCCCTTGTCGCCGTTGATGGCGGTGTAGTGGAACAGGTTGGTGGTCGCCTTGATGTGCTCCTCGAGCTGGAACTGCACCTCGTTGATCTGACCGTTCGCGGTGTTAGCGAGAACACGGTCGATCTTGAACGTACCGCCGAAGATCTTGAGGTCAACCGACTTGGTTTCGCGGTCGGCTACGGTGTCAGTGTAGTCGGTGTTGATGTCACGGAAATCCGCGCCTGCCGGGGTCTTGAGCTGAGTGTAGCCATAGGTCAGCGTAGAGCCGCCGGTACCGGGCGATACCGAGTTGTCAAAGGTCAGTGCCTCGAGCAGCATGGAGCCGCGGCGGAACTGGTCGATAACCTGCTGGTCCACATGGTTTGCCATGCCGACCTTTGCCTGTGCGAGAGTGATAGGCATTTTTCATTCCTTCTTTCTGTTAGCCGTTGGTGTTGTATACTTCTGCGAGAGCGGAACCGAGATCGTTTACCGTGTTCGGGTTGCCGCCGGACTGCGGATTGTAGCCGCCGCCCTGACCGCCGTTCGGGTTTCCGCCCTTGCCGCCCTGCTTGCCGGACTGACCTGCGCCGTCCTCCTCGAACAGCCATGCCTTGTCCTTTTTCAGACTTTCGACCTGCGCGTCAAGGCCGGTGATCTTGCCGTCCGCGCCGATCTTGATGTCGTCCATCGAGAGCGCCGCGCGGGTCAGCTGCGGATCGCGTGCATGGGCACGGGTCAGCGCCAGGTCGATCGCCGCATCACGACGAATATTCGCGGTATCGGTATCGTACTTGGTCTGGAGGATCTTGAGGTCGTCCTCCAGCTTTTTCGGGTCCTTGCCGTCCCACGCCTTGGCGGCGGCACGCAGGTCCTTGATGGTGTTGTTCGCCGTGGTCAGCTCCTGCGCCTTGGTGTCCAGGTCGGCCTTGGGAACGTAAGCGCCGCCGGCGGCGTTGACCACCTCAAACTTTGCGTCCTTCGCCGCCTGCTTGAACTGCTCCCAGGTCAGTGCGCCCTTTTCAAAAAGGGATTTGAGAAATTCCATTGTTTTTGCTCCTTTCATCGAAAAATGGGTATGAAAAAACCACCTGGGATTGAATCCTTGGTGGTTTAGTCCATCAGTTCTACTGTTTTGATTTCGGTTTCCAGCACTCCGGTCAGAACGCCGTTGTCGTCGCGCCGGATAATCAGCTCTGCAATCTCCGGTTCATTGTCCAGTGCGCCTACGATGGTGACGAATTTGCCGGTCAGCGTAATACCGTCCGTGCATTCCACCTTGAGGCGATGCGCTTTGTCATATGGGTGCTCGGTGCCGAGCAGCTTTTTCATGTGCTGAATGAGATCCATTGTTATCTCTCCAATGTACGGTCTTGATGACTAAGTCTTTGGTTGATAGTGAACGTCCGGCGCACATTCGATTGCCGGGTTTTCCTCCAGCTTATTCATATGCTCGCCCGGGATACCATCCGGAAACGCCTTGCAGCATACCCGCTTTCGGTGGATACAGGTATTGCACAGCACACCATGAACGCCCGACGGCTGCGAACAGCGTGCCAGGAACTTGTCATGATCGGACAGTTCTTCATATCGCCTGTTGCGTTCCTCGGGTGACAGCCTTTTGAAGTCCTCAAAGGTTAAATTTCTGTCAGCCATATGGTGTTGCCCTCCTTTCTGTCAACAATGAAACGCGATTCTCTCTTGAAAAGGATTTCCTTTTCGATTGCGTTGATACCACGCATATCTCTGCCGGTCTTACTCTGAATAACCAGCTGAATATCCATATCCGAGTCATATACCTCCGTAGAAGTAGACGTGTATGCGTCGTATGTAACGATCGCGTCAACCTCATGCGCTGCCAGAAAAGCAGCTTTATCCGGTATCATGTCACTGGACAGAGAACGATATACCGTTCCCTCGTACACTGGAAGTTTATCCAGCGCCTTGTCAAGCCGTTTCGTCCAGCGCTGTTCCGCTTCGCTGAGCGATTCACCTCGGCGCAGCTTATCGTTTAGCGAATAGCTGGCCGCACTGACATACTTCTGCAGTGCGCTTGTTTCGCGCTTGTTCAATTCCAGTATAGCACTTTCCGGGTCGTTTTCAACATATTTCTTATGCCATTCCTCATATGTCATACCTTTCTCGACATACTCGGTCTTGCCGGTCGCGGGATTTCTGGCGGCACGCTTACTGCCGATCCGGAACTCCGTCACCGGAACGGTGGTACACCGGCAGCGCGGATGCAGCGGCGGATAATTGATGCCGGTTTCGTGCTCCGCAAGCGGAAACTCGCGCTGATCCAGAGCACCGCACACTGCGCAGGTCTTGAGATCGAGCGCCGCCTCAAGGAGGTCTGCGACATCCCCGTCTTCCACGACGACCAGCACGGAACCGCCGTCGTGACCTGCGCCGCGCTCATCAACGCGTGCAAGCTCACCGGCCGAGAGCTGGGCAGCGTCAAGGCCGTCTTCAGCGGCGCCGGCGCGGCGGGCATCTCCATCGCGCGCCTGATGCGCCGCATGGGCGTCCGCGACATCGTCATCTGCGACCGCAAGGGCGCCATCTACGAGGGCCGCGAGGGCCTGAACCCGGTGAAGGAGGAGGTTGCCTCCTGGACCAACCGAGAGCACGTGGCCGGCACGCTGGCCGACGCCGTCAGGGATGCCGATGTCTTTGTGGGCGTCTCTGCCCCCGGCGCGCTCACGCAGGACATGGTGCGCTCCATGGCCAAGGACGCCATCGTCTTTGCCTGCGCCAACCCCGTGCCTGAGATCATGCCCGACGAGGCCCTCGCCGCCGGCGCTGCCGTCGCCGCCACGGGCCGCTCGGACTTCCCCAACCAGATCAACAACGTCCTGGCCTTCCCGGGCATCTTCCGTGGCGCCCTGGACGTGCGCGCCTCCGACATCAACGACGACATGATGGAGGCCGCCGCCTACGCCATCGCCGGCCTGGTGGACGACGAGCACCGCAGCGCCGAGTACGTCATCCCTGGCGCCTTTGACCAGCGCGTCGCCCCCGCCGTCGCCGCCGCGGTGGCCGAGGCGGCCCGCAAGAGCGGCGTGGCCAGGCTCTAGGACGCCCCCAAGGCGGCTTCGGACGCGGCCAAAACACGTTTTGGGTTCGCGCTTCTCGACGAGGCCAGGTCACGACCTTTCATGACCTGGCCTTTTGCTGAGCTGGCGACCGGCCGCTCCAAAGGTCGAACCCAAATCCGTTTCCGATTTGGGTTCGTGCTCCGGTGGCGGCGCGATGGGAAATCGCTGCCAACTGGGCTTTTGTCGCCAGGCTGAACGGTTGGATATGGTTGGCCTATGCCGGTATGGGGAGAAGTGCGTCCAGGTGGAAGACGTCGCCCTGGACCTTGCAGGCCAAGGACCCGCCCAGCCCCTCGGCAATCATCCGCATGCTGCGGACGCCAAAGCCGTGATTGGCCTCGTCGGCCTTGCGGGTCTGGGGCAGCCCCTCCCCGCCGAAGCTCACCTGGCCGTCAAA